>JACDJA010001024.1_pt1 | contig 25708 bp, 22 predicted proteins | sample 7449241 | NCBI WGS metagenome assembly JACDJA01 (sample SAMN14253289, study PRJNA609438) | sludge metagenome | isolation source: initial anaerobic sludge | collected 2018-12-20 | reverse complement strand
CCCGGAACGGGTAATAGCTGATATCATCTCCACTTCTCCTTTGGTTTTTGTATTTTTCCATTAGCAATCCCGGGGGGATCACCAATTTATTGAGCCATCCTGTTTACTTAGCTGGTGTTTGAAAAGACAGATCCATGCCGATAAAAAACCGGGGAGATAAAGTCTTTTAATCTCAAGCATCTGATTTAAAAACTTCATGACAACGAATTCAGCAACGCACGGCAAACACACGTCTAATGCGGTTATATTGGCCCACAAGTACGCAGTAGAGCTTGCCTAAGTCACAAGTGCCGCTCATAGGGCACAAACCTCTGGCCACCGCACTCAATCAGATTCCCAGCACTCTTAAATTATTTTATCGCTTGCATTAGAAAGTCACGCGTATGTCCGGTTTTGGCATCTTCACCTGAAGACTATCGACCACCTGCTATGCGACCTTTACTTCAAACTGCCCTGTTTTCCTGTACCTGAATACACACTCACACACTTTCCGACCTTGAACTGCCTCTCATTAAGGGAACAAAACCGGGGCAGATAACCTTTTTTGCTAATATTGAAAACAATTGTTCTCTAACTCAATTTTCGCTGACCCGGTTTTCACAAGACTTCCCTTTCGATTCACTCTTGGAATTGAACGCATGCCAGCTCATGCTTTTGCTGCATCATGAAGCTCATCAACAGGCAGATACTGGTGCCGCTGCTGCGTGCCCTGCACCACCGTAATTATCGGCTCTATTTTGTCGGGCAGAGCGTATCGCTCATCGGCACCTGGATAACCCGCGTGGCGGCCAGCTGGCTGGTCTGGCGGCTCACGCAGTCGCCGCAGATGCTGGGTATATTCGGCTTCGTCAGCCTGCTGCCGGCCCTGTTGCTGGGTCCTTTTGCCGGTGTCTGGGTGGACCGCCTCGACCGCCACCGCCTGCTGGTGGCCACCCAGGTGCTGTCGATGCTGCAGTCTTTGACGCTGGCGCTGCTGACCTTCAGCGGCAGCATTCAGGTGTGGCAGATCTTCGCCCTGCAGCTGTTCCAGGGCGTCGTCAACGCCTTCGACATGCCCACCCGGCAGTCGCTGCTGGTCGATCTGATCGAGGATCAGGCCGATCTGCCCAATGCCGTGGCGCTCAATTCGTCGATGTTCAACGTCGCGCGCCTGGTCGGTCCGAGTATTGCAGGACTGCTGATCGCCTCGGCAGGCGAGGGCTGGTGCTTTCTCATCGACGGACTCAGCTACCTCGCCGTGATCGCTTCGTTGCTGGCCATGCGGCTGACTCCGCGCCCGTCTGCTGGCAAGCGCAGGGGGATACTGCACGACCTGCACGACGGCTTGCGCTATGCATTCGGCTTCGCGCCGATCCGTGCACTCCTGTTGCTGGTCGCACTGATCGGCCTGGTGGGTGCCCCGTACCGCGTGCTGATGCCGATGATCGCCGCACAGGTCCTGCATGGTGGCGCGCATACACTCGGCTTTCTCCTGGGGGCCATGGGCGTCGGCGCGCTCGGCGGCGCGCTGTACCTCGCCTCCCGCAGCAGCGTGCTCGGCCTGGGGCGCATGATACCCGTGGCCAGCGGCATCTTTGGCGCCGGTCTGATCGGCCTCGGCCTGTCCCGCTGGCTGCCGCTGTCGTTACTGATCATGGTCTTCACCGGCTTCGGCATGATGCTGCATATGGCCATCAGCAACACCCTCATCCAGACCCTGGTACAGGAAAAGATGCGCGGACGGGTGATGGCACTCTACCTGATGGCGTTCATGGGCATGGCGACCTTCGGCAACCTGCTGGCCGGTGTCATCGCACAGATTGCCGGCGCCGCGCATACGCTGATCGGCGGCGGCCTGTTGTGCCTGCTTGGCGCCACCCTCTTCTGGCGGCGGCTGCCGGGACTGCGCCGGCAGATGCGCCCGATCTATGTAGAAAAGGGCATTCTGCCGGAAGTTGGCGAGGGTCTGAGGGAGATGAACAAGCTGAAAGAAGAGCTGGAGCCATGAAACGCACGGCAGCGACCAGAGGCGATCTCCTCACGCTTGCAGATCGCCCGGATAACAGATCTGCAGTCCGTCGATCCGGGCAAACGGGGTCAGGCGGTGTGGATCGGCGCGGCTCTTGCTCATGATGTGCTGCACGGTGATGCCGCGTACCGTGAGTGCGTCGGCAATCAGCATACGGTGACAACGCCAGGGCACCGCCTCGGCACACATCAGTACCAACTGTTCGGCTTTGGCCAACTCTGTCAGCCACTCCAGCGCCTGCATAAAGGACGATGTCTGCATGTAATCGGCGTAACCGCGGAACGATGCGTTATGCCAGCCGGTGTTCGGTGAGTCAGCACGTGCATGGCGCAAACCGCCGAGTCCTGCACCATGGGTATAGCCGATACCGGCCGCCGTGAGGGCGGCCGGCAGCGTATCACGGTTGAACTGCGGATTCTTGCGTGAACGCGGTATGCTGCGCACATCGACTAGTCGCGTGACGCCATGCGCGCGGAGCATTTCCAGAAATACCGGAAACTCACGGGTCGAGTGGCCGATAGTGAGAACGGTGAGGGTGGGCGCAGGCATGTACTGACTCCCGTCTCCATAAAACCATAGCAGCAAATGGAGGATATAGACCATTTTGTAAACAGCGCCACCCCCTGCTTCATTTCCGCCACATATCGATATATACGATGTCAAATACGAATAAATATCGTTTGATAAATATAATAATACCCTTATATTTATAACTAATGGTTTTGGTGCCTCTTCTCTGCCAACTTTAAGGAGGTACTTTTCCAGGCGGTCGGATGCACTATTCAGGGCTGATGTTGTGATGCCTGAATCTGCGGAGATCGAACGCACGGCCGGTTCCGTCAGCACTGTTAAGGAGCCGACAGGAACAGATGCCCCACGTTATAAACTGAATCAACCGGAGGTTATCATGAACGATTTAATCGCCAACTTCTCTCAGGACGGGATAATCACAGTAAATCGGGTGATTCTGAAACCCGAATACAGTGTGGATGATCTGCAAGAGCGGGTCGCCATGCTGTGTGAGAATGTAAAAACCTATCACTCCGATCGCGGCTTTGTGGGCGGTTTTGTGGCCCTGAACAGTGGCCAGATTTCCAATGAAGGTTCTACCATCGGTAAGGCGGTGGATAGCGACATGAAGGATCGGGAGGCGTTGATTGTGACCTTCTGGGACAGCTTTAAGGAACATGAGCAATCGCACCGCAGCGACAGTTTCCAGCCACTGTTCCAAGAGGTACTGGAACTTTGTGAAAACGGCAACGAGGAGATTGTCTATAGTATGCTCTGGTCCGGCAAGGCCTACGATCGAGATGAGGTTAAGGCGGCGCGTGAGGCAAAAGCGCGTTATTCGGCTTGAATACCGATCGGGGCCGGAAACCCCGAACGGTTTATCCAATGCGCACTGCAAAGATCAGGGGGTCAAGGATCAGCAAAATGAAAGACCTGACCCCCTATTTGCGTTATCCCAGCGCCCATCCAACGACCTTCCCTTTCTGACCACAGGGTCGGCTTCTCCATTTCGTTGACGAGGCTACTCATAGGTTCACTCGCGTTACGGCCTGCTCTTGCTGCTTGGAAACTCACGACCCGTGTTGCCACGCACCGCTTCCTCATGCTACCGAGGCGCACGGACAACTCCCCGGACAGGACTTTAACCTGCTAGATTTACTACTGCTGCGCACGGTCAGGTCTTGTTTCTTGCCTAACCTACTTAGATCACTTCATTATGAGGACATTGGATGCGAACTTCCCCTGTACTGGCACTCGCGGCGCTATTGACGACTACCCATGCCGTCCATGCCGATGGGGCATCCTCTTTTTGGCGCTTCGATCATGGCCTGGTTCAGACAAGTCTCTTTACCGATCACTTCGATTCGAAGCCAGAGCACAACAACCATCAACACCTGATTGGCATCGAATTGCACAACCCCGAGCACTGGTTTGCCGGCACGGCCTGGTTCAAGAACTCCTTCGATCAGCCTACCTGGTACTTCTATGGCGGACGAGAGTTCCTACTATGGCGGGTCGGTCATGGTATCGAAATACGCGCCAAGCTTACCGCCGGCTTGTTGCGCGGCTACGATGGTGACAAACGCGATAATATTCCCCTCAATCAGCTAGGTATCGCCCCGGTCGTGCTGCCCTCACTGGGATTTCGCTGGAAACAAGTGGAAGCCGACATGATGATCTTCGGCAGTGCCGGCATAATGATTACCGGCGGTCTGCGCTTCTAAGGAAATATTCTAAGCGGAATCGTAACTACTCGCCCCAGTCCGCATACAGAGAGCACAGAGATATGCTCGGCAAAAAGCAGATAACCGCCAAAAACGCGAAGCACACAAAGGAAAACCGAGGCTCTTTCTTGGCGTTCTTGGCGGTTACAATGCAATTTATGGGAGCCATGAGTGATGAGGGTAAGCAGTTACGCGGAATCATTAGAATCAGATTTTGTTGTAATCCCCCCATCAAACGAAACCACCGTAACTTAAAAGTCAAAAGACAAGACCTGCACCCCGATTTCGTTGTGAGCCCTCGATTCCGTTGCGGCAACCTGGTCTCAGCGCTGATGTGGCGACCGGGAATTTCCTACGCTCAGAGTGAGTCCCCACAACGGTACGGCCTGGGTCGGGATAAACCCGTCCGGCTAACCACCCGGCCTGTCGCCTGGCGGCTGAAAATACTCCGCACTGGCGCGCAGCCAGTCCGTGGCGAAGTCCGGGGGGATCTCCTGCCCCATCAGCTGACCCGGTTTAAGTTGCGGATAGTAATCGGCATAACTTACCGCCAGACCGCTGTTCAGGCGCCGGAATACCTCTGACGCCTGTAATTCTGATGGGTCCCGATGCCCCAGCGCGCCCAGCAGCTCAGCGAAACTCTGCAGCGTCTGGGCATGAAAATTTCTGACATGTTCACCACGCAGCTCCACATCAATGGCCCTGCCACGGGCAGGGTTCTGGGTGGTCACTCCTGAAGGGCAGGTGTTGGTGTTGCATCGCCGCGCCTGTATGCAACCCAGGGCGAACATCATCGGCCGCGCCATATTGACCATATCCGCCCCGAGCGCCAGCTTGACGAGCACATCGAACCCGGTGGTCACCTTGCCGCTGGCGATCAACCGAATGTCGTCACGCAGCCCGGCGCCAACCAGTACATTATGCACAAAACGGAGTCCCTCATTGAGCGGCAGGCCGAGGCTGTCGCTGAACTCGAACGGCGCCGCACCGGTACCACCCTCGGCGCCATCCACGGTAATAAAATCAGGCTTTATTCCCGTTGCCTGCATCGCCTTGACAATACCCATGAACTCATCGCCACGCCCGATGCAGAGTTTAAAACCAACCGGCTTGCCATCGGCCAGCTCTCGCAGTTGCTGGATAAACCGGAGCAGACCGGACGGACCCTGAAATGCGCTGTGCGCGGGAGGTGAAATACAGTCCTCGCCCACATTGACCATGCGGATATCGGCGATCTCCCGGGTGACTTTGACTCCCGGCAGGATGCCGCCGTGTGAGGGTTTGGCGCCCTGGGACAGTTTCAGCTCAATCAGTTTGACCCGCTCGTCCAGGGCCTTGTCCCGAAAGCTATCCGGGTCAAAGCTCCCATCACGATGGCGACAGCCAAAATATCCGGTGCCGATCTGCCAGCAGATATCACCCCCCTGCTCCAGATGGTAAGGGCTCAGTCCGCCCTCTCCGGTATTGTGGAAAAAACCACCCAGTCGAGCGCCCCGGTTAAGTGCCCGGATCGCATTCATCGACAGTGCCCCAAAACTCATGGCGGAGATGTTGATGCGTGACGCCATGTAGGGGCGCGTGCATTGCGCCCCACCCACCCGTATGCGAAATGCGGCCTCGGAGACCGTCACCGGCTCCAGCGAATGGTGGGCAAACTCCAGGCCATTTTCCAGCGGTTCATACTGGGTGCCGAACGGCATGGTGCTGCTCTTGCCCTGGGCCCGACTGTACACGATGTTGCGCTGTTCGCGGTTGAATGGCCGGCCATCGTGCGGCCCCTCGATAAAGTATTGATGAATTTCCGGGCTGATGAACTCCAGCATATAACGCAAGTGGCCGATCACCGGATAGTTTTTCAGTACATTGGAGCGGGAGAAAAAGATATCAAACAGGCCGGTCAGGATGTAGGGAACAATCACCACCAGCAACCACAGCGCGGCCGGCCAGACAGGCGTGATCAACGCCACCAGAAGAGATGCAAAGATCGAGATGAAATAGAACTGCATACGCATAGACAGACTCCCTTGATTCCGTAATCACTGCCCAGGGGCAGTTGCCGGCCAAATGATCGCCATGGGATGGTTATAAAATATTACCTGATTACCCCTCTCACCCAATCATAGTCAGGAAAAATTAGCCGCGAATACACGCGGATAGTAATAAAGTCAGCTATCTGGCCGTCATGTATCAGAATACCCTGTACCCAAAACAACCCGTGCCCTCGCGGTCAAGGGATGAGATGTTTGCGAAACAATAAGATTCGCGTTGATTCGCGGCTTCAATGACAATATTTGACCCCGGCTGAGCCTTATGGGCGGAAAATATTAAGCGCCGAAAACCTCGCGCAACTTCGCCAGGCCAAAATGAATCACCTGCGACGGCTTGATCTTCGGCGGCAGGATCAGCGCATCGGGATCCACCGCGATATCGATCAACGCCGGTTTTCCCGCGGCCAGCGCCTCCTGGATGGCGGGTTCCAACTGCTCCGGGCTATGCACACTGAAACCGACACCCCCGCAGGCCCGTGCAACAGCCGCAAAGTCAGGATTGACCAGGTCGGTACCCCAGCCGGGCAGGCCTTTTGCCTCCTGCTCCAGGGTAATGAAGGCGAGCTTGGCATTGTTCAGGACCAGCACCACGATCGGCAGGCAGTACTTTACCGCAGTGACAAAATCGCCCATCAGCATGGCGAAGGCGCCATCCCCGGCCAGGGCGAATACGCGTCGATCAGGATAGGCAAGCTGGGCGCCAATCGCCCCGGAAAAGGCAAACGCCATGGAGGCGAGGCCACCGGACAGGACGAAGCGCTGTCCGGGCCTGAGTCGCAGATGGCGGGCAGCCCAGGCGGTGACCGTGCCGGTATCACAGAGAAAGATGGCATCGTCCGGGGCCAGCCTGCCGAGGGTATGCAATACCCGCGGGGGCGAGATCGGCACATCATCGGACCGTTCCACCTCCTGCTGTTGCTCCAGCATCTGTCGCATCTCCTGCTGCATGGATTCGAGAAACGCCCCTGAACGCTTGGTATCCACCAGCCCGGCCAGTTTGGCCAGGGTCGGCCTGGCATGACCGGCCAACCCGATATCGATGGGATGACGCTTGCCGATCTGGGTGGGCTGAATGTCGATCTGTATGCTGCGCACGTCGTGCGGGAAAAAGTCGTGATAGGGAAAGTCACTGCCCACCATGATCAGGAGGTCGCACTGATCCATCGCCTTGACCGCCGGATGACCACCCAGCAATCCCAGGCCGCCGATACACAGGGGGTGATTGTCATCGATCACCTCCTTGGCTTTCAGGGTCCGGACAATCGGCGCCTGCAACACCTCGGCAAAACTGATCAGCTCATCGCGCGCCCCCGCACAGCCGATCCCCGCCAGGATGGCGATGCGCTCCGCCTGGTTGATCATCTGTACCGCTTCATCACAGTCGGCGGCGGCCGGTGAAACCGGCCCCGGCATCGAGGCAGTGATATTCCGCATCCCCTCAAGTGAGGCACTGCGTCCCGAGACATCCGTGGGAATGGATACATGGGCCACACCACGATGGTTGATCGCCGCGTGGCACGCCTCCAGGAAGACATCCGGCACCTGGTCCGCCGTCACCACCGTCTGGCTGTAGACCGCGACATCGGCGAACAGGCGTTCGAGGTTAACCTCCTGATGGTACTGGGTGCCAATGAAACCGGTGGCGATCTGGCCGGTTATGGCAATCACCGGGGCGTGATCGAGCCGGGCATCATACAGACCGTTCAACAGATGGATAGCGCCCGGTCCGGCGGTACCGACACAGGCGGCCAGGCGGCCGGTCAGTTTCGCCTGGGCAGAGGCGGCAAAGGCACCCGCCTCCTCATGCCGCATCAGAATGAATTCGATATCATCCTGACGGCGCACGGCATCCATCACGTCATTAATGGCATCCCCGGGAATCCCGAACAGATGCCGGACTCCCTGCGCTGCAAGCACTTTTAATAAAATATCAGAGACAGTCATTATCCACTCCCATCTTCAGTTCCCTGTCACCCTGTCCTGGTTTCATATAAAGACAGACAACAGCGACTCCGTTCCGTGCAATTGAAGGTTGTTACCGATGCAACGGCTATACTGGCGGTCTGCTATCAGAACCGTTGGTTACCTCTGCATCACCTTGACAATAGCCCATTATCAGTGCACCGCTTCCTCCTCTTCCTATACATAGCACCTGGCGGATTTCACTGCTAACCTTCTGTGATGCAGCCGGTTACCGCTGGATTAGTACAAACTCACAGAGTCAAATCATCATGAAGGTCGCTGTTTTTTCTGATGTACAGGGCAATATCGCCGCGCTGGAAACGGTCGTGGAAGATATCGACCGATGGCAGCCCGACCTGGTAATCATGAACGGCGACCTGATCAACCGCGGCCCGCGCAACCCGGAGTGCCTGGCCCTGTTCAGCAACCGGATACAGGGCGACGGATGGTTGCCGATCCGCGGCAATCACGAAGACTTCCTGCTCTACTGCCTGGACAACCCGCCGCACGATCCAATCGATGCGCAGATGCGCCGCTTCGCCGACTGGACCATACAGCAGCTTGGAGATTCACTTCAGCCATTGCGCAACTGGCCGGACCACCTGATATTCAGCGCCCCGGCCAGTGACGCCTGGGTCCACGTGACACACGGGACGCTCGCAGGCAACCGTGACGGGATCTCGACCCAGGTGAGCGACGCGCAACTCCGTGGCAAGTTGCCCGACGCGGTCGACCTGTTCATAACGGCCCACACCCACAAGGTGCATCAACGTACCCGTGAGGGACTGCGCATTCTCAATATCGGTTCGGTTGGATCGCCCTTCGATGGTGATGTTCGAGCCGCCTATGCCCGTATCCGGTTTACCGGTGACCAGTGGCGTCTCGAGATCAGACGCCTGGATTACGATCGCAAGCGTGCGGCGGTGGATTTTGTCGATAGCGGTTTCATGGATAATGCCGGACCGCTGGCCCGGATTATTGTGCGCGAGTGGGAGCTTGCCCGATCGTTATTTGCGCATTGGAACCGGGAGTATCGGCAAGCTGTGCTGGCCGGCGAGATCTCTCTGGAATATTCGGTTGACTGTTTTCTGCAATCAATCGACTGATTGGCCTGCCGTCAGGTTCGTGAACACACAGGTTGCGGCATTTGATAGCCCCCCCCGCTTGAAATCCTCCAAGTAACGCCGGGAGTAAAAAAACAGCAATTCCACTATGGAACCATCAGGATTCTCTGGCAACCGCCACCCCGTTTCGATATGCTCTGACTTATATCAAACGGACAATCGATCTATGGCTGAACAGAAGAGCAATAACAGCCCGGGCGGTGACGACACCATCCTGCAGCAGCAGTTCCTGCGCGCCGTCAGCTCATTCGAAGGCATCATTCTCAGCCAGATTGATATCAAGAACCGGCTGGCCGATCGCCTCAACTACAGCATACGTACCGGTCTGGTTATCCTTGGCCTGATCGCGGCGTCGATACTCATCCTGTTACTGACACTCTCCTCCCAGATCACCCGTATCTCTGCCGTGGTCACTGAAATGAACCATGACTTCACCTCGGTGACAACGCAGATGACCGCCATCAAACAGGCGGTAGGAACAATGGAAAAACGGGTCGCACTGCTGCAACAGATGGACGGCCACACCCGCACCATGGATCGGGAAATGGCGGTTATCGCCACCGACCTGGCCACCATGCGCCGATCGGTGGCGCAGATCAGCGGCAATCTCACCACGGTCAGGGGCAATGTGGACAACATCTCCCGGATCATCAGCCAGATGGATCTTGAGGTTTATGGTCTCGGACAGGAGGTGCACCGGATGGGCCAGCCGGCGCGCAGCATGAACCGGATGATCCCCCTCCCCTGATTCAGGAGCAGTACCATGGCAGACGATCCAAGACGCGTATTGGTTGAGGTGGTTGCCCGGCTCGGGCGGGAGACCCAGTTGCACCTGGATGAGCGGCATCGCCACTTCTGGATCACCAATGTCGTCACCATCGTCATCTCCCTGTTGCTGGTGGTGCTGGCGGTGTTCAATGTTTACTACGTCAAGGTGCTGCACGGCGACCTGAATGGCATCGTCTACAACATGGATTCGATGCATACCAACCTACGGCAGATAACCGGTGATATGACAGGGATCGCCGGGCATGTGCAGATCATCGGCAACAGTGTCCAGTACATGGACAGTATCAATACGCATACGGCGGGCATCTCCCGGCATCTGCCGGAGATTGCCGCCTCCATGGGCGGCATGGTGGCTGAAGTGGATGCTATCAGCCGGGACATGGAGATGATGAAACAGGGCATGCTCAATATCGAGCAACGGACGGGCCACATGACCGGCAATGTCTCGATCATGCGGGAGAATGTGCGACAGATGTCCCGCCCCATGGGGGTAATGAATCCCTTTCTTCCCTGATTCCTGAAATGACTCCGATTACCACCATTCGCCTCTGGGCGGATGTGTTACATTGTTTGTAACTATCCAGCTATTCCGATAAACACCTATGCAGGATGCGCCGACTGTAGTGATGCGGTTCGTTTCACTCACCACATCCTACCGATGAACGACACTCAACGGACCAACCGACAAGCCAGGCCAGGAGTCACCGGACATGTTGTTGAAGCCAGCACAGCTTTATCACGCCTGCAAGACAGAACTGTTTACCTTTGAAACCACCGCCGAGCTGGAACATCTGGCAGAGACCATCGGGCAGGAGCGGGTGCTTGAATCGATCCATTTTGGCGTCGGCATGCCCCACTCCGGTTACAACCTGTACGTCATGGGCTCCAACGGCCTGGGCCGTCATACCCTGGTCCGCCAGACACTGATCAAACAGTCGATGGAGGCCCCCACGCCACTGGACTGGTGCTATGTCGCCAATTATCAGCATCCGCACAATCCCACCACACTGGGCATTCCTCCCGGCATGGGCAGCAGCCTGCGCCATGACATGGCACAGTTGATCGATAACCTGATCAAGGCGATACCCGCCGCCTTCCGCGGTAATGAGTACCAGCGCCAGGCCCGGGAGATTCAGGATGAGTTCAGCCTGCGTGAAAGCGTCATGGTGCAGCGATTGAGAGAAAAGGCCGAGAGCCTGGATATCCGGCTGATGCAGGGTCCGTCCGGATTCACCCTGGCCCCGCATAAAGAGGGCAAAATGCTCACGCCGGATGAGTTCAACCAGCTGCCGGAAGCAGAACAGAAGCGGCTGAGCAGTGCCATGGAGGAGATGAAACAGCAACTCAAGGAGACCATGAGCCACCTGCCGGAATGGCAGCGCGAGATGCAGCAGCAGTTCAGTCGCCTGAACAGGGAGACCATGGAACTGACCGTGACCGAATTCATCAATGAACTGGTGGAGCGCTACCGGAACAACGCCAAGATCAGCGCCTATCTCACCCAGACCAAGCAGGACATTATCGAAAATGTCGACATGTTTCGCCAGGCCGGAGAGTCCGAAGAGAAGAACTTCACTGCACAGGATCCTGAATTCACCCGCTATCGGGTCAATGTGCTGGTGGACAATGCCGGAACCCAGGGCGCACCGGTCATCTTTGAAGACAACCCCACCTACCAGAATCTGCTGGGGCGCATCGAACACCTGGCCCGTTATGGCACGCTGCAGACCGACTTCACCCTGATCAAGCTGGGCGCCCTGCACCGAGCCAACGGTGGCTACCTGATCCTGGATGCCGAAAGGGTACTCACCAACCCGTTTGCCTGGGATGGCCTGAAGCGGGCCATCCGCTCCCGCGAGATTCGTATTGAATCACTGGAGCGACAGTTGAGTCTGATCAGCACGATTTCACTGGAACCTGAAGCCATTCCGATGGACCTAAAGGTGGTGTTGATCGGCAGCCGGAGGCTCTTCTATCTGCTGAAACAGTATGACCCGGAGTTTGGACTGCTGTTCAAGGTGTCGGCGGACTTCTCGGAACAGCTCTCCCGGGAAGATGAGAACGAGCTGCTCTATGCCCGGCTCATTGCCACACTGCAGAAGCGCGAGGGGATCCGGGTCATCACCCGGGACGGGGTGGCGCGCATTATCGAACAGCTGGTCAGGCTGGCCAACCACAACGACAAGATCTCCCTCAAGCTGAGCAGCCTGCTCGATCTGCTGCATGAGTCCAATTATCGGGCCGGGCAGCGGGGTGGCAGCCGTATTCACCGGATCGATGTGGACGTCGCCATCCAGGCGCAGATCTTCCGGGGCAACCAGTATCAGCAACAGCTGCAGGAGGCCATTCTCGACGGCACCCTGCGCATCGAAACCAGTGGTGTTCAGCTGGCCCAGATCAATGGTCTCTCCTATCTGCAACTGGGCGACCACGCCTTTGGAGCCCCCACGCGCATCAGCGCCACGGCCCGCATGGGTGGTGGCGAATTTATCGACATCGAGCGGGAAACCAAACAGGGCGGTCCCATTCACTCCAAGGGGGTGATGATTCTCTCCTCCTACCTCGGGCAACGCTACGCAAAGAACCAGTTGCTCTCGGTGACCGCCAGCCTGGTGTTTGAACAGACCTATGGTGAGATCGAGGGTGACAGCGCCTCCGCGGCTGAACTCTGCGTCCTGCTGTCGGCGATTGGCGATATCCCCCTGAGGCAGTCGATGGCCATTACCGGCTCCATCAATCAGCACGGTCAGATGCAGGCAATCGGCGGGGTCTGCCAGAAGATCGAGGGGTTTTTCGATATCTGCAAGGCACGCGGACTGAACAAACAGCACGGCGTGATCATTCCTTGTTCCAACATAAAAGACCTGATGCTGAAGCAGGAGATTATTGAAGCAGCCGAAGCCGGCCTGTTCAATGTCCACGCGGTGGACCACGTGGAACAGGCGATGGAACTGCTGACCGGCCTGCCGGCTGGGGTACCCGACGAGGATGGACTCTATCCCGAAGGCACCATCAACTACCTGATTCAGGTGAGACTGGCCGAGTGGATTGCCCTGCGCCTGCACTATGCAGGCCACAGTCTCAATGGGCAGGTGAGTGAATAGCCGAGACAGCGGCAACAGGAAGCATCGTCATAGCCATGGAGAGAACCACCAACAACAGCATTGCATCGAAACTTCAGGAGATGGCTGAACTGCTTCAGCAGCAGGAGACCAGTCCATTCCGCATCCGCGTCCATCAACGGGCCGCCCAGACAGTGGCCGGTCCGAACCGGGATGATGCGCGGACAAGGGGGTATTACATAAAACAAGACGCGGGCTTCATACCCAACAAAACAGGGGCCCGGGGGGCCCCTGAAGATTCACATCACGCTATCCTGGTTACATGGCGGCCTTTTTCGCCTCGGCAATCCAGCCGTCAAAAGTAGCCTGGTGACCCTTGATCCAGGCATCGGCATGGCGTTCGACATCGGCAGCGCTCTTTTCACCGTCACGCATACGCAGGTTCTGCGCACTGATATCGTTGTTGCTCAGCTGCATAATGGCAAAGAGTTTGGCGGCCGCCGGATTGGCTTCGGCCCATTCGCGATTGGCAATGATGTGCTGGGTATTGGCCTGGAAACCGTAATTGCTGCCATCCGGCAGGCTGGTATCCACATCGTCGCGCGCCCCGGGCAGGCTGGAGAAAGGCACCTGCAGCCAGACCACATCCTTGCCCGGCACCAACACACCACTGACCCAGTAGGGCGTCCAGGTGTAATAGAAGATGGAGTCGCCCTGTTTGTAACGGGCAATGGTGTCGGCAATGATGGCGCCATAGGAGCCCTGATTATGGGTTATGTTATCACGCAGCCCATAGGCGTCCAGGTGATGTTCAATCACCTTTTCACAACCCCAGCCGGGATTACAACCGGCCAGGTCCGCCTTGCCATCACCGTTGCTGTCGAACAGTTTGGCGATCTTCGGATCCTTGAACTGGGCAATGTTTGTGATGCCGTACTTGTCCGCGGTCTTCTTGTCGATCAGGTAACCCTGCAGTGCACCATCGGAGTAAACACCCTCGCGATAGATTTTCTTGTCGCCGCCGGCCTTGTTGTAGAAATCCACATGCAGCGGATCCCAGTGATCCGCCATGAAGGTAGCGTCGCCATTGGCGATGGCGATATGCCCCGCCGCATACTCGATCTCCTTGATCGGCTTCACCTCATAGCCAAGCGCCTCCAGCGCCTTCATCACCAGAAGGGTTTGAAAGGTCTCTTCGGCAATGGAACTCTTCAGCGGTTGGACTTCTACGCCTTTACCCGGCAGATCCGCCGCCAGGCTGGCTCCACTGACACAGAGTAGCGCGGCCATGGCAGACCGCTGCAGTATCCGTTTCAATTCATTCAATTTCATAATTTTCCTCATCGTTTTCTCTAAAGGACTCCGCCGTGCCCTACTCCGGATTGACTTGTGACTTGTTTGCGGATTTGAACAGGCCCATGACAAAGCCCAACGGTCCGGTCTGATACCAGCGTGCCGCCGGCTGTTTGCGCTCCTGCTCACCCATTGCCTGGGTGATGCGATCAAGGACAATGGCCAGCAGCACAATGCCGACACCGCCGACGGCCGCCAGTCCCATATCGAGCCGGCCGATACCGCGCAGCACCATCTGCCCCAGTCCGCCCACGGCGATCATCGAGGCGATCACCACCATCGAGAGGGCGAGCATCAGAGTCTGGTTCACACCTGCCATAATGGTGGGCATGGCCAGGGGCAACTGCACCTTGAACAGCAGCTGGCGGGGGGACGCGCCGAAGGAGCGGGACGCCTCCACCAGATCGGCCGGTACCTGCCGAATGCCCAGATTGGTGAGCCGGATCAGCGGCGGCAGGGCAAAGATAATGGTCACCACCACACCCGGCACGTTACCGATGCCAAACAGCATCACCACCGGTACCAGGTAGACAAAGGCGGGGGTGGTCTGCATCGCATCCAGGATCGGCCGCAGGGTGGATTCGGCCCGGTCACTGCGCGCCAGCATGATGCCGGTCGGCAGGCCGAGCAGGACACAGAAAAAGACCGAGGTCAGCACCAGCGCCAGGGTCACCATCGCTTCCGGCCAGGCGCCAATGAGGCCGACAAAGGCCAGGGAACCGGCCGTTGCCAGCGCCAGGCGTCGGCCACTTACCTGCCAGGCGATCAGGCCGAACAGGATGATCATGACAATAGATGGCACCGCCAGCAGCGCTGATTCGATGCCGGTCAGTGTGGCATCGATCGGCCAGCGCACCGCCTGAAAGGCGGGGCGGAAATTGTCCACCAGCCACTCCAACCCCTGATCCACCCAGGCATCCAGCGGAATCAGTTTTTCGGAAAATGGATCCAGCCAGTTAAATGTGTCCTCCGGCAGTGGCGCCTGTTGCGTATCCAGCCAGTTGGCCGCCGGCTCCTGTGGCGCCTGCGAACCCGCCCCCCAGGGGTTGGCCGCGGGCGCGGTAGCGGTTGTATCGGGTATGGGCGTGCTCACCGGGCTGTCACTGCTTCCGGAGGCGGCCCAGGGATTACTGCTGTTCTCACTGCTCATGATTCACCTAGCCTGCCTGTCCAAAGTTTCCAGCATGGTGGCCTTGCTCACCGTGCCGATATAGCGCCCGTCACTGGAGACCACCGGCAGACCATAGCCGTGCTGGGCCAGGGGACCAAACAGATCTCCCAGGGATGCATCCTGCTGCACCGGCTCAACCGACGGAATAAAGGCATTCTTCAAATGCGGATTCTCTTTCTGCAACTCCTGCTTCAGGGAGTCAACCGACACAATCCCTTCGAAGCGGCGCGCCCGGTCGATCACATAGCCGTATTCACGGTCATGCTGACGCAATCGCTCCAGTGCCACGCGAGCACCGATACCGCCATGTTCGATAACGGTCACCTGGGTCTTTCGCGCAATATCACCGGCGGTAAACACCGTCGAGACATCCACTCCCCGGAAGAAAGAGCGCACATAGTCATCGGCCGGGTTGCGCAGGATCTCATCCGGCGTCCCCACCTGTATCACGCGACCGCCCTCCATGATAGCGATCCGGTCGCCGATGCGGATCGCCTCATCCAGGTCATGGGAGATGAAGATAATGGTTCGTGGGCGGCCCTCCTGCAGATTGAGCAGTTCATCCTGCATTTCCGAGCGAATCAGCGGATCAAGCGCCGAGAATGCCTCATCCATCAGCAGCACGGAGGGATCATTGGCCAGCGCCCTGGCCAGACCGACCCGCTGCTGCATACCGCCGGAGAGTTCATGGGGAAAACTGCCACCCCAGGCATCCAGGCCCACCTGCTGCAATGCATGCTCGGCCCGTTCCAGGCGCTCATTCAGGGGTGTCCCGCCCAGTTCCAGGCCAAACGCCGCATTTTGTAACACGCTCAAATGGGGCATCAGCGCAAACGACTGAAACACCATGCTCATATCCTTGCGCCGCAGGTCACGCAACTGCTCATCTGTCATGGCGGCGATATCCCGACCATCCACCAGCACCTCACCCGCCGTAGGCTCAATCAGTCGGTTGAGCAGCCGCACCAGGGTCGATTTGCCGGAACCGGAGAGCCCCATGACGACAAATATCTCGCCCTCCTTGACATCGAAGGAGGCGTTATTGACGCCCACCGCATGGCCGGTCTTTTCAAAAACGGACTCTTTATCCATACCCTGCCTGGCCAGGCGAAGCGCTTCCTTCGGGTTTTTCCCAAAGATCTTGAATAGATTTTTTACTTGAACCTTGACCGGCAATTGCTGCATATAGAGATCACTTTTCGAAAGAGGTGGTTGTATGCTTCTACAACCCGCCACTTGCCCGCGGATTGAGAGTCAAGCGACTGAATTGATTAGTGGTCTATGTTGATTCCATATACCGCACCACTTAAACAAAATATGCTGTGTATCAAAATTTATTTGATGGCCATGTAGACCACAGCAATATATAACATATTGATTACTATTAATTTTAAATAATTTCATTCAATACGAATAATTTAGAATACTAACAATAATTGCGCTATGTCGTCAAATGCGTGGCTGGATAATAATAAAAATACCATCGCATTCAAATGATCCGTGTTGGCCGTCATCGCCCGTTAATCGCGGACGCGGCAACACGGTTTGCACATCGAAAACCGTCCACAAGAACAATCACCACCCGCCAGGATCGGGAAGCCTCAACAGATCGAGCGAAAACAGGTACCCGAGCCCGGTTGTATGGGGCTAAATATGTACTAGCTTGTAACCTATATAGTAATCTACGGTCATACTAGTCAGGCTATTAGGCATCCGCACAGGAGAATCAGAATGGGATTATTTCAACAGGAAAAAACCGAAGAGAACGCCACATTCAGTCACCAGATCACCGATGAGGTACGTGTGACACCGGAGGCAAAGGATCAGCTGATCCAACTGGTCCAGAATGAGGAAGACATCATCGGCATACGCATCTTCATTTATGGAGGGGGTTGTAGCGGTATGAATTATGGCCTGACCTTTGTGGAGAGTCCCCAGGAGATCGACTGCGTCCTGGAGCAGGATGGACTGAAAATCTTTGTCGATCCTGTGGCCTTGGGCGTTCTGGAAGGGGTCGAGGTGGATTATCAGACTCAAGGGCTCAACAGCAGCATTGTATTCCGCAATGTGTTCCAGAACATCGGCGGGAGCGGTGGCTGCGGCGGCTGCGGCGCCTCCGGGGGTGGCGGCGGGGGTTGTGCCTGAACCTGAAGCGGATGCAGTCCCGGCTGTTGCTGATCAGTACGGGCCAGAGCTATCGCCTGGCCCCCTATCTGAAGGCGGCAGAACGGCTGAGCGTATCGCTGACTATTGTTTCCGACAGCCGCCATTCACTGACCCGTGAAGTGGCTGACGGCATTCAGGGCGACTTTACAGAACCCTCGGTGCTACTCGATGCCATCATCGCCCAGGCGCAGACCACCCCGTTCAGTGGGGTGGTCGCAAGTGACGACAGTACCGTGGAACTGGCGGCACGCATCGCCACCCGCCTGGGACTGCCCACCAACTCCATCGCCTCAGCCACCCTCAGCCACCGAAAGGACCTGGCACGCGGACAGCTGCAGGCCGCGGGGCTGCCCGTGCCGGAGCATTGGCAACTGGACCTTGCCCGGGAGATCGCGCCCCAGTTGCAGGGGCTCCCCTACCCCGTGGTACTGAAACCGGTCAGCCTCTCTGCCAGCCGCGGCGTGATCCGTGCCGACAACCCGGATGAAGCGGCCCAGGCGTGTCGAACCATCGCCCGGATTATTGCGCCGCTAAGCGACCCCGTTGAACGCCAGACCCTGCTGATCGAGCGCTATCTACCGGGCCAGGAGGTCGCCCTGGAGGGACTTCTGCAACAAGGGGTATTCACACCACTGGCCCTGTTTGACAAGCCAGACCCGCTCACCGGGCCCTATTTTGAGGAAACCTATTACATCACCCCCTCGCGACTCCCTGAGGCGATCCAGCAGCGCATCAGGCAGACGGTAGCGGACGCCTGCCAGGCCTATGGATTACATCAGGGTCCGGTGCACGCAGAGCTGAGAATTGATGGAAATCAGGTATGGATTCTGGAAATCGCCTCCCGCACCATCGGCGGGGAGTGCAGCAGGAGCCTGGATGCGGTTCTGGCACGCCCCCTGGAAGAGTATGTACTGGCCGCCGCCATGGGTAGCCCCCTGCCGGTCGACCAGCGGTCGGGGGCGTCGGGCGTACTCATGATCCCCATCCCCCGCGCCGGCGTCCTGCGTCGCATCAACGGCGTACAGGAGATCAGGACACTGCCCCACATCACCGATATACGTATCAGTATGGAGCCCGGACAGGTCGTTGAGACCCTGCCGGAAGCGTCCAGTTATCTGGGTTTCATCTACAGCGCCGCCGACACGCCGCAGGTGGCTGAACAGGCCCTGCGCAGTGCTCACCGCGCGCTGGAGATCACTATCGATCCCCTACTCAACAGCTGAAAACCCGACTTGTTACTTTTTACCGCCACCGGCGCGATAGCCTGCCGGGAGTTGACCATAATCGCCCTCTCCAAACAGAAAACCGAGCATATGCTGCTCAATCAGTGACAGGTTTTTTGGGTCAGCGGTACTCAGGCCGTTCTCATTGACGATTATCACCAGACGATCAAGCCACTGCCGCCAACCCTCCTTGGAGACATTCTCATAGATTCGCTTGCCCAGTTCACCGGGATGCGGTGGCTTGTCCAATCCTTCTGCCTTACGCTTGAGCACCACACACTCAACCACTCGTTTCATAATCAAATTACCTTGTAAAGAAACTACTCATACTTTTTTAACAGCACCCCTTCATCACCGCAACAAGCAGCACTGCACTTTTTCACCGCATTCAGCTGCAGGGATTTTTCCGGGAAATAGGCCGCCAGGGGTTTGTTCTCCATGGCACAGTCACAGCCGGTATCGGCATAGACATAGGCGTTTTTCAGTCCGGCCCGTTTCGCACCTGCTTCAGCCTGCCAGAGGGTCTCAACAGGCGTCGCAGGAATATGTGACAATTTATAGGCGGGAAAGAATCGGGTGATGTGCCAGGGGCTCTCTTCACCCAGATGGTCACGCACCCAACAGGCGATACGATAGAGCTCATCCGGATCATCATTCTTGCCCGGAATCACATTGGTCCGGGTCTCCACATGAATCCCCAGTTCATGGGCCATCTTGATGGCACTGAGTACCTGATCCACACGGGCGGTGGGACAGATCTCATGATAGAACGCATCCTGCAGGCTCTTGATGTCAGAGCAGAGCACATCAATATGCGGAGCCACACGGGTCAATGCCTCCGGAGTGATGAAACTGTTGCTGACATAGACGGTGTAGAGCCCCGCCTGACGTGCCAGCGGCGCCACATCCAGTATGTACTCCAACCAGACAGCCGGCTCCGAATAGGTGAAGGCAATTCCTTCCACACCCTCATTCAAGGCCGCCTGAATCAGTTCTTCCGGAGTGATAAAGGCTTCGGTGGAGGCACCCCGGGCCAGTTCATCCAGGGCCGTCACACCCCAGGAGATCTCCAGGTTGTGGCAGCCTCCACAGCGAAAACTGCAGCCGTAGCTGCCGACCGAAAGCACCCGGGTACCCGGCCGGAAATGGCGTACCGGTTTGGCCTCGATGGGATTGACATCAATCGATGAGATGATCCCATAGGAGAGGTTGTAGAGAATGCCATTGCGATTGACATGCGCCTGGCAAAATCCGCGCTGCCCATGGCCCAGTTTGCAGCGCCAGGAACAGAGCCCACAACGCACCGTGCCGCCGGGAAGCTTTTCCTGCAGACAGGTCTCAACCAGCCGGTAGCTATTGACAGGAACTTTGATCGGTAGATTCATCTTCTCTCTTCTCCGAAAACACGCAGGACAACATTACCATCATAGCAGTGAATCAGCCGCTCACCCGGCAGCGCTCGTGTCAACCGTCCCCTCACGGGCACCTGCGCATCCTGTACCAGTTCACGACCGGCGGGTGTATCCAGGAAGGGCATGCCCAGATATCTCACCCCCCTGACAAATCGTACCACCCGGCGTACCGACCAGTCCGGCCCGATCATGAAGTCCTCCTGCCGGGGCGGGCCTTGTCGGCTGCCCGTTCCTGGATCCTGCACAGTCTCGGCGGACCACCCCTTCCGTTGATTCTCCAGATACTCCAGGAACAGTTGCGTCCCACAACGTCCCACGCGCCTGCAGATCTCGAAGTAATCAGGAAAATCAGCCAGCCCGAAACTGTATTGATCAATAACAGGCCCCTGATCGAGCTCCCTGTCCATGCGATGCAAGGTCACACCAATAAAGGCGTGCCCATCACGCAACTGCCAGAAGATGGGATTGATACCACGGTACTCCGGCAGCAGGGAGGGGTGAATATTCAGCCAGCCCCGCGGCACACACCCCAGCAGGCCGGAATCGATGCGGTGTGGATAACAGGAGACCAATACCCGCTCCGGCCGGCATTTCTCCACAAACCGCCGCAGTTGCAGCAGTGATCCGGCGGCTGCCTCAATACCCTCTGCGGCAGCCAGTTCCAGCACTCCATCGGCATCCCCAGCCCGGATCAACGGCGGTAAACGATTGCCGCCCCCTTGCCCGCCGTTCTCCGGCGCATCCACAAACAGGGCATCGGGTCCCGCAGCATGCGCCAGCAGTGTCGCCAAGGTAGCGGCGGACTGCACCGAAGGGCTCCCGACTAATAGCAGTTTCATGGCCACTTGCATCTCCCTGCAATGAATACGCTCAGGGTACTGCCTTTATCCGCTCTGGACCAAAGTTTCCGCCTTCCATTCACATCAAAGAAATGGAATCCCATACCGAATACATTCCCACACTGCACGACCACAAACACCTGCTACCTAGGCACAACGGATCAAATTTCAGCAACCCGTCTATCTCCATAATCCTCTAACGAATAGCACAGATTATTCACTGGGCCGGCTTTTTAGGTTCTAATTACGCAAACAACCATCGGAGTTGAACAATATGGAATTTCCCGCGCTACCCGATACCCATGGACTCGCCGTACTCCTTCTCATGGTAGTCGCCCTGGCACTATTCACCCGTGAACGTATTCCGCTGGAGACTTCCAGCCTGGCTGTGCTGGTATTGCTGACCGCAGGGTTTGAGATTTTTCCCTACACATCCGATGGCGTTGAGTTGCATGCAATCGATTTCTTCATGGGTTTTGGCCATGAGGCACTGATCGCCGTTTGCGCCCTGATGATTGCCGGCCAGGCTCTGGTGCGGACCGGTGCACTGGAGCCGGTGGGGCGCCAGCTTGCGCGACTATGGTCGGTAAGCCCCATGCTGTCGCTGCTGCTTACACTGCTTGCCGGCGCACTGCTAAGCGCCTTTGTGAACAACGTGCCGATCGTGGTCCTGCTGTTACCGATCCTGGTCAGCGTCTCACTGCGCAATAACCAGTCGGCATCGCGCATCCTGATGCCGATGGGCTTTGCAACACTGATAGGTGGCATGACTACCACCATCGGCACCTCCACCAATCTCCTGGTTGTCTCGGTGGCTTCCGATATGGGCCTGCCACGTTTCAGCATGTTTCATTTCTTTATACCTGCCGCGGCCGCCGGTGGCCTGGCGATCCTGTTTCTGTGGCTGGTGGCACCACGCATGCTGCCCCGGCGTGAAGCACTGATGGAGGATATCTCACCACGTGTCTTCACCGCACATCTGAATGTGGACGAGGAGAGCTTCGCAGCCGGAAAAACCCTTGCCGAAATAAACGAGGCGTCCGGAAGAACATTGAAGGTGATACAGATCCATCGGGGCAAAGGCATTGTCCTGACACCCTTGCCCGATGTAGTCATCAAACCGGGAGACCGGCTGAGCGTCAAGGATACACCGGACAATCTCAAGGAGATGGAGACCGTACTGGGGGTAAAGCTTTATACCGGGGATACGCGGGTGGATGCTGAACACCCACTCCAGGACGAAGATCAACAATTGGCAGAAATTGTCGTCACCCAGGGCTCCCCTCTCGACGGAACAACCTTGTCGCGCATACGCTTTTCCGATTACTACCAACTGGTGACATTGGCCCTGCACAGGGCCGGGTTCGCTACCCGCACGGTGCGGGAGGAAGTGGGCGATGTCCGGCTGAATGTTGGTGATGTGCTGCTGGTGCAAGGGAACCGGGAAAGGATCGCGGAATTGAAACGTAATGGTGAGTTGCTGGTACTTGATGCCACCAGTGATCTTCCCACGACAAAACACGCATCACTTGCGCTGCTGATTATGGCGGGCATTGTGATTGTAGCCGCCTTGGGCCTGCTACCAATCGCCATCAGCGCCGTATGTGGCGTCTTACTGATGATCGTTACCCGCTGCCTTAACTGGCGTGATGTGGCCCAGGCACTCAGCACACAGGTTATTCTGATTGTGGTTGCCAGTCTCGCGTTGGGAATGGCCCTGTTCAAGACCGGTGGCGCAGACTTCCTGGCACAACTCTTTGTCAGCATATCTGCGGAAAGCTCACCAACAGTCATGCTCAGCGGCCTGATGCTGCTGATGGCGATACTGACCAATATTGTCTCGAACAATGCCGCCGCTGTGATCGGCACCCCCATTGCCGTCAGCATCGCACAACAATTGAGCCTGCCTGCGGAACCCTTTGTGCTGGCGGTGCTATTTGGTGCAAACATGAGCTACGCCACGCCGATGGCCTATAAAACCAACCTGCTAGTGATGAACGCCGGGGGATATAAGTTTAACGATTTTGTGCGTGTCGGCGTGCCGCTGACACTGATTGTCTGGCTGGCGCTCTCCTGGCTGTTGCCCATGATGTATGAGATATGAAGTCGAACGGCTTGCGAGTAACAACGCCTGTCCCGTCGCTATTGGAAATCGCATAGAGACTTGGTACCCACACTCCCAGCCAGAAAATCCGGACCCTGTATTCAGGGTCCGTCATCCTACCGCATGGTCTCCCGATCATCTGCAACGGTAGGGACTCTCGCTTTGGAGATTTTCTCCAGCTGGTTTCGATTTTATCCAAACCGTCGATCCGGGATAGGTCCTACCCGGCTTGAGGTTCCGTTTTCCCATTCCGGAAAGCAGTCTGAGTTTCTGTTTTCCCGTTATCGGATCAATCAGTGGTTGACCTCTCTCGTTACGCGATACTTCATAAAGGGGTATTCCTTGATGAATATTGTACGATAGGTCTCATCGATAGATTTTACCACCGTGGCGTAAACCGCCTGTTTGATTTCCCGCTCCGCCTCACGCTCCTCTGCATATTCTCTACATCCTGCTTTCGTGCTGGGCTATGGGCTTTATTCGTATCACGGTCAAGCATAGTAATCGTCTGCCCAATGGTTTGACCGGTACGCTCAAGTTGTCCCGCTTCATCGGTGATATTGACTTCGCCTTTGCTGACGGTACTGCGAGTCTCACCCTGTGAGTTGCCGCCCTGTCCGACCTGCAGCGTCACCGTGTTTGCACTGAGGGTGCTGCTCACTACGGAACGGGTGGTGGAGCGGGTCTCATCGAGGGTACGCTTGGGCGAGAGAAAGCCACTGGAGTGGACCACCTGTCGCCGGGAGTTGTGGCCGCTCTTTACACTCTGGCTGAGATGGATATCACTTCCGACTGTAACTTGTCGATTGCCCTCGCTGGTCAGTTGGGCGGCACGGGCGGTGGGATCTTTGCCGGTCTGCAGGGTGAGATCCCCCTGGGTCTGCAGTCGGCATGGACCGGGGTTAACGGAATAGTGATCATCCCCATTAACGTGAGCAGCGCAAACGTGACGGGACGCAAGGTGACAGCCAGGGGCTTGCCTTTCCGTCTACTGCCATCGGCATTCACCACGGAAGAGGCTGATCTGCCACAGGGCCTGACGATCTCCGCCACCGCCATCCAGGTGCCGCGCGCCTTGCTGAAAATGATTCGATAGCAGTGCTTATTCATCCCTGTTCACTCCTATGCTTCGTTCCAGGTCCCGTAGATCCAGCAGATGATGGCGTGTCAGGGGGAACATCGTATCCAGGTTGACATCCGTTCGGCTGGTCTCGACAAAGCGAATATCCGCAACACTGCCGGCCACGATCTCGAGATGCAGCGCACCTTCTGTTAGATCCTGGGTGGGCGCCAGTACACGGGCAGTGATGAGACCCGCCTCGATCAGACGATTCTGCATCTCCGTCATCAGCAGATGAATACCCCGGGTGCCAAGGCACTTCCCCACCGCCTGCTGACGCACTCTCTCCACCACCTCCCTGATACGCCGGTTATCACCTTGCAGAACAACGTCCGCGATCGGGAAACAGGGTGATTCAGCGGGGAATTCCAGGAGAGTGATCGGGGCTGGGGAGACCAGGCGTTGATTCTGCGGCAGGCTTTTCTGCATCCGCATGGATGGATCGGGGAGATCCGCCAGGGCCGCAATACTGATCAGGGCAGTGAGCAGAACAGCGCACGCCACAGAGTAATTTTTCCAATAATCAGACAACAGAATCCTCCTTGATTCCGACCCATTCCGACACATAACTAGTCCCGGCCACCGCTCGGGTGGCAAACAACAAGACAGTATTATGAGAAATAAAGAGTGAACGGGGTTTGGGTTACGATGGATGCCTTAAAAGCCGTATCGATCCATCTGCACTCTGATCGAGGTAAATTATATTCATGAACAAAAAGAAGTAAAGTCTTTGGACGCGCTGACTGGAAATCTGCGCCGATTCATGCGAAAAATGTGATCCCGATTCCAAGTTTTCGCGGAACTAAATCCGACTGCGACCCGACAACACAAACCCGGAGAGATCACACGGCAGAGCAATTCATCTCTGTCTGGAACATCCAATTAGAGGGCACCCGTCACGGGAGGGTTTTGAACGACCAGAAAATAACTGGAGGGGGACTTTAAGACATACCGGCTTTTGCAATGGCAAGACCGTACTGCCCAGGGCAGTATGGCCTGACTACTTCACCATGCCCCGGAGAAAATCACGCCGGGTGCCGCTTTTTTTCTCCGAAGATTTTGTCTCCCGCTCAATATCCAGCCGCCCCGGCAT
>JACDJA010001023.1_pt1 | contig 25715 bp, 20 predicted proteins | sample 7449241 | NCBI WGS metagenome assembly JACDJA01 (sample SAMN14253289, study PRJNA609438) | sludge metagenome | isolation source: initial anaerobic sludge | collected 2018-12-20 | reverse complement strand
GGTAAATTATTCCCCCGGGGTACCTTTTCCGCGGACGGGGGCAATTCCTTACCTTCGGGTGAGGGCGGCGGGCGGGGGGGTAACGGCCCCTATACCAGGCCCCTATACCAGGCCCGTGCACAGGGCGAGCTGCAGGACCATATCCTCGGCCGGGCGGTCGCGGCGCAGGCCGGCGCGGGCGAAGGCGGCGGCGCGGCCCGGGCCCCGGGCCGGGGCGGAGGCGAGCGCGGCCAGCAGCGCGGCGGCCTCGGGGGTCGGGGCCATATCGGCGGGCAGGGGGGGCAGCGCGGCCAGGGCGGCAAGATTGGCCGCGATCCAGCGGCCCCAGCAGCCGCGCAGCACCAGGCCGGCGCGGCGGGTGCCGGCGGCGATCCCGCCCGGGGCGCCGAGCAGGTTGCCCCGGTGCTGGCGGTAATGCAGCACGACCCGGTCATCGAGCACCGCCCGCCCGCCGCAGGCCAGGACCAGAAGCCCGAGCCACCAGTCGTGAAAGGCCACCGGCACCGGCCCGGCGGCGCGCGCGAGGCGCAGGGCGGCGGGGTTCAGCACCAGCGTATGGCCGGGGATCGGGTTCTGCACCAGCAGGCGGGGCAAGGTCACCGGCCCGGATGCAATGCGCGAATGGCCGGTGATGCGGCCGCGCGGATCGACATGCAGCGACCGCGCGCCATGGATCATCGGGCCGTCCTTGCCGCCCTTGCCGTCCTTGCCGGCCCCCCCGGCCCCCCCGGCCCCCCCGGCCCCCCCGGCCCCCAGTCGTTCCAGCGCAAGGGACAGCTTGTCGGGCAGCCAGATGTCGTCCTGGTCGGCAAGCGCCACATGGGTGCGCGGCCCCAGCGGCAGGTCGGGACGGGTGATGAGCGCGAGGAAATGCGCCGCCGCGCGCCATTCGGGCCGCGCCCCGTGCCGCGCCCCGGGCTGCTCCCCGTGCCGCTCCCCGTGCCGCGGCCCGCCCGGCCCCGGCCAGCGGTGCAGGCGGATGTCGCGGTCGCGGTGGCGGGCGGCGAAATCGGCGACGATCGCGCGGCTGGCGTCATCCGATCCGTCGTCGCTGACATGAAGCGCCCAGTCGCAGCCCCTCTGGGCGGCGATACTGTCGAGCTGCGCCCCGAGCCAGCGCGCGCCGTTGCGGACCGCCATGAGAACGAGGACGGCGGGGCCGTCCGGGGTTGGCCGGGCAGGATCGGGCCGGGCAGGATCGGGCAGGGCCGGGCCGGTCAACCCCGGAGGGGGCCGCCTTTCCGCCTTCCCGCCGCCTTTCCCGCCGGGAATGACAGGTCGCCGCTGCGGCGCATCCGTGTCTCCCGCCGGCCCGCTCACAGCTGCAGGAGGAACCGGCTGCTGCGGCGCAGGAGCATCAGCCCGGCCAGCAGCAGCAGCCCCGAGAGGGCGAGGACATAGGTCTCGCTGACATAGCCGGCCTCATAGCCCGCATAGAAGCCCCGCCGCATGAGGCCGGTGACATGCAGGAGCGGGTTGAACCACAACAGCGCGCGGAACGGCTCGGGCACGGTCTCGTAGAGGAAGAACACGCCCGAGACCAGGAACATCGGCCGCATCAGCACCGACCAGACCTGCTGCCACAGCGGCCAGCGGGTCATGAGATGGCAGTTCAGCACCCCGACCCCCAGCCCCAGCGCCGCCGCCAGCGCCATCGCCCGCAGCACCAGCGGCCAGTCGGGGATCACGCGGGTGTCGAAGGCCAGCAGGATGCCGGCGATGACGAGGAAGGCCACCATGAATTCGGTCAGCGCGGTGAGCAGGAACCGCGCCAGCAGCGCATCGAGCCAGGTGACGGCCGGATAGGCGAGCAGCTGGCGCGAGAAGCTCAGCGCGCGGGCGACCTTGTTCGATATGGCGGTGAAGGCCATGAAAGGCAGCATGCCGCTGGCATAGTAGAGCGCGAAATTGCGCCCGAGCCCCGGCGTGTGCAGCACGGCCGAGAAGGCCAGGGTGAGCAGGGCGATTCCCCCCACCGGCTCGAGCACCGCCCAGAGATAGCCCCCCGGCGAGCGGCCATAGGTGGTCGCCATCTCGCGCAGGATCAGCGCGGTGACGGCCCGCAGGGTGGCGAAGCGGCGCTGCCGCCGAGGGTGGCGCGGCGGGCGGGCGGGCGGTGGCGCCGTCGGGGCGGTGCGCGTGATCCGGGTTGCGGGCATCGGGCCTGTCCCCCGGCGGAGCGGTGCCGGGCTGGCGGTAAGGAAATATTTACCGGGGGGAAGGTAGACAGCAAAGGTGAACGCAATCTTTACGCGAGGGGTGGGTGACGCAGCTGCCCGAAACGACACCCGCCAGCCCCGCCGCCGGCCGGGCCGGGAATGGCACGGGGATGGCTGACGGGGGTCACGGGGGCCCCGGGGGCCCCGGGGGCCCCGGAAAAGACACCGGAAAGGACACGGGCAAGAGCCCGGCCAGGGGGACGGCCAGGGGGACAGTCGCCGCCGTGCCGATCCGGCCGGTTCCGGCCCCTTCCGCGCCCGATCCCGCCGCCCTGCATGCCCCGCATGCCCCGCGCCCGCCGGTGCGCCGCGCGCGGCTGCGGCGGCGCCACTGGCTGGCGTTGCTGGGCCTGCTGCTCATGGTCGTGGCCCCGACCGGCGCGACCGTCTGGTATCTGTGGGTGCGGGCGGCGGATCAGTTCGCCTCCGAGGCGGCTTTCTCGATCCGCCAGGAAGAGGGCGTGCCATCGGCCGCCGGGCTTCTGGGCGGGCTGGCGCAGATCACGGGCCGGGGCGGCGGCGGCGGAGATGCCGAGATCATCTATCAGCTGCTGCACAGCCAGGACTTCGTGGCCGGGGTCGATGCGGCGCTCGACCTGCGCCGGATCTGGTCGCGCCCGGGGCTGTCCTGGGCGCGGGGCGATCCGCTCCTGGCCTTCGATCCCTCGGGTTCGCTCGAGGATCTGCGCGCCTATTGGCAGCGGATGGTGCGCGTGGCCCATGACAGCGGCAGCGGGCTGGTTACCCTGCGTGTGCGCGCCTTTCGCCCCGAGGATGCAACCGCCATCGCGCGCGAGATCCTGACCCGCAGCGAGGCGGCGATCAATGCCCTGAACGAGGCCGCGCGCGCCGATGCCCTGCGCCATGCCGACGAGGATCTCGCCCTGGCGCAGGAGCGGCTGAAGGCGGCGCGCGCGGCCTTGCGGCTGTTTCGCAGCCTGCACCAGATCATCGATCCGGGCATCGACCTGCAGGCGCAATCGGGCCTGATCGGCACGTTGCAGGGCCAGCTGGCACAGGCGATGATCGAGGCCGATCTCCTGCATGAAAGCGCCGCGCCGGGCGATCCGCGCCTGGCCCAGGCGCTGCGCCGTATCGAGGTGATCCGCGCCCGGATCGCCGGGGAGCGCCGCCATCTGGGCCCGGGTGGCGATGCCGGGGCCGATGCCGGGGGCGATGCCGGTGGCGATACGGGCGGCAGCGAGGAGGGCGGCAGCGAGGATCTCGCCGCGCTGGTCGGCGATTACGAGGGTCTCGTGATCGACGAGGAATTCGCCGCACAGAGCTGGCTGGCCGCCATGGCCGCCCGCGATGCCGCCCGCGCCGGCGCCGCCCGCCAGAGCCGCTGGCTGGCGGCCCATGTGCCGCCAAGCCTGGCCGAAAGCGCGCGCTATCCCGAACGCGGCATCCTCGCCGGGCTGGTGGCGCTGTTCGCGCTGCTTGCCTGGGCGATCATGATGCTGGTGGTCTGGTCGCTGCGCGACCGGCGCTAGGCCGGGGCAGGGGGCGGCAGGGGGCGGCAGGCGGCAGGGAAGGGGCAGGGAGGGAAAGGAGATGATCCGGCTGGAGCATCTGGAGAAGCGCTTTACCCTGCAGGGGCGGCACAAGCTGGTGGCCCGCGACATCTGTGCGACCTTCCCCCGGGGAAGGTCGGTCGCGCTTCTGGGGCGCAACGGCGCGGGCAAGTCCACGCTTCTTGGCATGATCGCGGGCACGATCGCGCCCACGTCGGGGCGGGTGGTCGCGCGGGGCAGTGTCTCGTGGCCGGTGGGATTTGCCGGTGCGTTCCACCCCGATCTCACCGGGTTGCAGAACACGCGATTCGTGGCCCGCGTCCATGGTGTGGACAGTGACGCCCTGGCGGAATTCGTCGAGGATTTCGCCGGTCTCGACGCGCATTTCCGCCTGCCCCTGCGCAGCTATTCCTCGGGGATGCGTGCAAGGCTGGCCTTCGGCCTGTCGATGGGGATCGCCTTCGACATCTATCTGGTCGACGAGGTGACAAGCGTGGGCGATGCCGCCTTCCGCGCCCGGGCCGATGCGCTGTTCACGGCCAGGATGGAGCGTGCGGGGGCGGTGGTGGTGAGCCATTCCATGGGCACGTTGCGGCGATTGTGCGACATGGGCGCGGTGCTCGAGGCGGGGCGGCTCACGCTCCACGACGATCTCGAGGAGGCGATCGCCATCCATGAGCGCAACATGGCCGCCGCCTGAGGGGGTCTTTGAAAAACGACCGTTTCCGGGATGTCCCGGCCGCGCTGCCCCGCGCCGCCGGCCCGGCGGGACGCGGCGTCCCGCAACACTCTCTTGAAACTCCCGCTCCGGCCGCGCCATAGAGACACGGGTTGCGGGAGAATGTCATGCTCGTGGGCTATGCGCGGGTCTCGACCGCAGAGCAGGATCCCGCGCTGCAGATCGACGCGCTGCGGGGCGCGGGCGTCGAGCGCATCTTCACCGAGACCGCCTCGGGGGCGGCGGCAGCGCGGCCCGAGCTGGAACGCGCGCTCGACTGGCTGCGGCCGGGTGACATGCTGGTCGTGTGGCGGCTCGACCGGCTGGCGCGGTCGCTGGCGCAGCTGATCGCCACGGTCGAGGATCTGGAATCGCGCGGCATCGGCCTGCGCTCGCTCGCCGAGGCGATCGACACCGCCACGCCGGGCGGGCGGCTGGTGCTGCATGTCTTCGGGGCGCTGGCTGAATTCGAGCGCGCGGTGATCCGCGAGCGCACGCGCGCGGGGCTGGCCGCAGCACGGGCGCGCGGGCGGCGCGGCGGGCGGCCGCCGGGGCTGGGCCCCGCCGATCTGGCGGCGGCCAGGGCGCTGCTGTCGGATCCGGCGATCACCATGGCCGAGGTCGCGCGGCGGCTGGGGGTGGCGCCCTCGACGCTTTACCGGCATCTGCCGGGGGGGCGGGGCGCATTGGCGGGCAGGGGCGGAGGGGAGATGTCATGAAGATCACCGTGGCCGGGATCGGCTATGTCGGGCTGTCGCTCGCGGTGCTGCTGGCGCAGCGCCACCGGGTCGTCGCGCTGGATGTGAATGCGGCCCGCGTGGCCGCGCTGAACGCGGGCCGCCCGCCGGTCGAGGATGCGCTGGCGGGCGAATGGCTGGCCGGGCGCCCGCTGGATCTGCGCGCGACCACGGATGCGGCACAGGCCATGGAGGGGGCCGATGTGGTCATCATCGCCACCCCCACCTCCTACGATCCGGCCGGCGAGCAGTTCGACACCGCCTCGGTCGAGGCGGTCGCGGCATCCGCGCTGTCCCTTGCCCCGCCCGGGGCGATGGTGGTGGTGAAATCGACGGTGCCGGTGGGATTCACCGACGAGCTGAACGCGAGGCTCGGCACCGACCGCATCCTGTTCTCGCCCGAATTCCTGCGCGAGGGCAAGGCCCTGCATGACAACCTTCACCCGTCGCGCATCGTGGTGGGCGGGCTTCCCGGGCCCGCGCAGGTCCTTGCGCAGGTCTTTGCCGCGCTGCTTGCCGAGGCCGCGCTCACGCCCTGCGAGACCCTGCTGTGCGGCCCGCGCGAGGCCGAGGCGATCAAGCTGTTCGCCAACACCTTCCTTGCCCTGCGCGTGGCCTATTTCAACGAGCTCGACAGCTATGCCATGGCCCGCGACCTCGATGCGCGCGCGGTGATCCGGGGGGTCAGCCTCGATCCGCGGATCGGCAGCCATTACAACAACCCCTCCTTCGGCTATGGCGGCTATTGCCTGCCCAAGGATACCCGCCAGCTGCTGGCCAATTACCGCGACGTGCCGCAGAACCTGATCCGCGCGGTGGTCGATGCCAATGCCACGCGCAAGGATGTCATCGCCGAGGCGATCATCGCCCGCCATCCGGCGCGGGTCGGCATCTACCGGCTGGTGATGAAGTCGGGCTCGGACAATTTCCGCGACAGCTCGATCCAGGGGATCATGAAGCGCATCAAGGCCAGGGGCATCCCGGTGACGGTCTATGAGCCGCTTCTGCAGGCGGAGGATTTCTTCCGCTCGCCGGTGGAGCACGATCTGGCGCGGTTCAAGCGGGATTGCGACCTGATCATTGCCAACCGCATGGTGGAAGAGCTGCGGGATGTGGCGGACAGGGTATTCACGCGTGATCTGTTCGGCCGGGGTTAAGGGCCGGGTGCAAGGGCCGGGGCAAGGGCCGTGGCCCATGACATATGGCGCGAGCAGGGCGCGGCGGCCCTGCGCCGGATGGGGCGGCCCGGCCATGTGTTCTGCGACCTGAAATCGGTCTTTTCCCCCGGGGAAAGCGACCTGCGCCTGTAGAGCATGTCGCGCAAGAACGGGCACCGGTCTTGCGCTTCCCGGACATGCGGGATCAGACGCAGGTCGCGCAAAAGTGGGAACCGGTCTTGCGCTTCCCGGACATGCGGGATCGAAAAGTCAGAGCGGGGCGCGTGAATGCGAATGAGCGCGCCGCGCGCGAATATCCGTTTCGGTCAGGCCCCGTCATTCAGGCCCCGTCATTGCGAGGCGCAGCCGAAGCAATCGAAGCAATCCATGGCCTGCGCATATGGATTGCCGCGCAGCCTTCGGCTCCTCGCAATGACGACATTGCAACCGTCCCCGCCATCACCCCGCCCCGAATATCCCGCTCTCGGGCCTGGCCCCGCGCATGACCGGCGCCCGCCCCGCCCCCGGCAAGGTGTCGCGCGCGGGGTAACGGGCAGGTTGCCGCGCAGCCTTCGGCTCCTCGCAATGACGGATGTGCCGGAGCATGTCGCGCAAGAACGGGCACCGGTCTTGCGCTCCCCGGACATGCGGGATCAGACGCAGGTCGCGTTCATGCGCATTCGCCCGCCCGGTCGTGCCCGCCCGCCCGCCCGGTCGTGGTCCTGCTATCCCCACAGCAGACAGGATGCGCCGCGCGACATGTGACCTCCCGTTCGGTGCCCCAACGCCGCCTTCATCCCCGCCCGCCAGGGTCGCGCCCGTCTGCAGCCCGGAGCGCGCCCCATGTCGGAAGACCTTTCCCCCCATCTCGCCCTGCCCTTCCTCCTGCCCGCACAGGCGCAGAAACATGTCACGGTGAACGAGGCGCTGGCCCGGCTCGATGCGCTGGTGCAGCTGGCGGTCTCGCGCCGCGATCTCCCTGCGCCCCCCGCCGGGCCCGAGGAGGGCGCGCGCTATATCGTCGGGCCGCAGGCCTCGGGCGACTGGACCGGGCAGGAGGGGCGGATTGCGCTGTTTGCCGGCGGCGGCTGGCTGTTCCTGGTCCCGCGCCCGGGCTGGCGCGCCTTCGTGACCCCCGAGGGGATCGAGCTGGTCCATGACGGTGCGGACTGGGCCGCAGGCCCGCGCATGCTGGGGGTGAACGCGCAGCCGGATGCGACCAATCGCCTTGCGGTGGCCTCCGAGGCGGTGCTGCTCAGCCATGCGGGGGGCGATCACCGGCTCGTCATCAACCGGGCGGGGGCCGGTGACACCGCGAGCCTGGTCTTCCAGTCGGACTGGCAGGGGCTGGCCGAGATCGGGCTCGCGGGCGGCGCGGATCTCACCATCAAGGCCTTTGACGGGGCGGCCTGGTACGAGGCCCTGCGCGTGGACCGTGCGGCCCATGCGCTGCGGGCCGGGGACGGGATGATCTATCACCAGGGCAATATCCTCGGGCCGGTGGCGCAGGCGCCGGGCGGGCAGCCTTCAGGCGCCATCATCGAGCAGGGACAGGCGGGATCGGGGCGCTGGCTGCGGCTGGCCGATGGCACGCAGATCTGCAGCCATGCCATGGCGGCCTCGGCCGTGGCCGCGACCGTCTGGAGCTTTCCGCAGCCCTTCGCCGCCCCGCCCGCGGTCACCGGCACCGCCGAGGCGACCACGCTCTCGGGCCTGTGTCTTGATGGAGCGCCGGCGGAGGATGAGGTGGCGTTCAGCCTGCGCGACGGTGCGGGCAGCCGCCGCGACGACCGGGTGCATCTGCTGGCGGTGGGACGCTGGGCCTGAGATCCGGGCCTGAGATCCGGGCCTGAGCGCGGTGTGAGAGCGGTGTGAGAGCGGCGGGGGGTGGCCCGGGGGGGCCGGGGGCCGGCCCCTTGCGGCAAATGTTGAAACAATCACTTCTGTTGCCCGCAGGGTGGCCGACATTCCTTTTCAGGGAGGACAGTTGACGGATGTTCAGGGGGAGAATCAGGTTTGGCATGGCTCGAAGATATCTTCGACGGCCCGATATCCAGGCCTTGCACTGCACAGACAAATAACCACTATTGTCAGTGCATAGTGTAGATGGAGGACGCCATGACCAACCTTACCATCAGAATGGACCCGCTGGAAAAGGACAGGCTGATGGCCTGGGCGGCGGCCAGGGGAACAAGTGTCACCGACTACATCAAGCAACTGGTCGCCGCCGACATGGCAGCCGGAAGCCCCCGGGAGCGCGCCGCTGCATGGTTCCGCGAAAACGAGGCTGCGCTTTCTGTTGAGGCGCAACATATTGAAGACAAGGGTGTTCCAGGATCGCATCTGGCCCTGAACCATCCCTGGCCCGATGCGAGAATTTGATGTCCTCAAGATCGGCGGCGATCTGTACCTGGTTGTCCAGGCAGAGCATTTGCTGGACCTCAACACGACCGTTCTGCTGCCGGTCTTGCCGGCTGATGTGCTTCCTGCCCTGCGGCAGCTTACCATCGATGTCCGGATCGAGGGCGATCTCTATCGCATTCGTGCACATATGCCACTTACGGTGGATGCGCGCGGTTTGCGGTATCTGACGCCTGTCCATCGGCTCTCTCCGGAGGAAGGCCAGAAGGTGATGGATGGCCTTTACGCGATCTTGTGGGGACTTTGAGAGATATTCCGGCAAACCCGCCCGAGCGTAACAGCAATCTCGACATTTGCCGCAAGGGGCCGGGGGCCGGGGGCCCCCTCGGCAGGGGCGAAAGGGTCGCATTGCGCGACCCGCGCCCGCGCGACCATCATCCGCCCATGTCCGATACCCGGCCCGATAACCCGCCCGATACCCCGGCGGCCCCGCCGCTGCCGCCGCTGCCGCCCCGGCCCGGGGCGCGGGCGGGGAAGGTCGGGCTCTGGCGGCATCTCGCGCTCTTTCGCAAGGATATCCTCTCGGCGCAGCCCGCGCGGCTCTACCGCGCCTGGATGGCCGAATTCCGCAGCCCCTTCCTGCACAGCTTCCTGTGCAACGATCCGGCGCTGATCGCCCGCATCCTGCACGAGCGCCCGGCGGATTTTCCCAAATCCGCCCTGGTGCGGCGGGGGCTGCTGCCGCTGCTGGGGGCCTCGGTCATGGTCACCAACGGGGAGGTCTGGGCCCGCCAGCGCCGCATCCTCGATCCGGCCTTCGAAGGCGGGCGGGTCGAGGCCGTCTTTCCCGCCATGCGCGCCGCCGGAGAGGCGGCGGCCGCGCGGCTGCAGCCCGGCGCGCTCGATATCCAGCCCTTCTGCGGCGAGCTGGCGCTGGATGTGATCCTGCGCACGACATTCTCGGTGCCGCCCGAAGACGCCGGCGCCGCCGTGATCCAGCGCCGCTTCCGCGACTTCGTGGCGACGCGGCCGATCATGCGGCTGGGGGCCCTGCTGCCCCTGCCCGGCTGGCTGCCGCGCCCGCAGAATCGCCGCGCCCTGGCCGCCGCGCGCGACGTGCGGACGCAGATTGCGGCGCTGGTGCAGGCGCGCCGGGCAGAGATTGCCGCCGGCGATGCGCCCGGGGATCTGGCCACCGCGATTCTCACCACCCGCGATCCGGTCACCGGCGAGACGCTCGGCGACGAGGAGATGATCGACCAGGTCGCCACCTTCGTTCTGGCGGGCCACGAGACCACCGCCGCCGCGCTGGCCTGGACCCTGTGGCTGCTGGCGGCCTATCCGCAGGTGCAGGCGCGCGCGGCCGCCGAGGCGCGCGAATTCCTGCGCGATCCCTCCTATGCGCGGATGATCACCCTGCCCTTCCTGCGCGATATCTGCCGCGAATCGCTGCGGCTCTATCCGCCGGTGCCGATGATCGTGCGCGCGGCGGCGCAGGAGGAGAATTTTCGCGGCCGCAGGGTGCCGCGCGGGGCACAGGTGACGATCTCGCCCTGGCATCTGCAGCGTCACGAGCGGCTCTGGGAGCAGCCCGACAGCTTTGATCCCGACCGCTGGCAGCGGGCGCAGACCCGCGCCTGTGCCCATGCGGCCTATCTGCCCTTCTCGGCCGGGCCGCGTATCTGCATCGGGGCCGCCATGGCGCGGATCGAACTGCCGCTGCTGCTCGCGCTGCTGCTGGATCGCTGGGAACTGGCCACCGACGGGCCGCCGCCGGTGCCGATGGCGCATCTGACCCTGCGGGGACGCGACGGCATCCGGCTGCGGCTCGCCCGGCGCGTGCAGGACCGGCCCGACCAGCAGGACCGGCGCGGCCAGCGGGACCGGCGCGAAGGGGGATGAGCGGGGCCGGCGGCCCGCGCGCGCAGGGCGCGCAGGGACGATCCGCAGGGACTGTCCACAGGGACTATCCGCGCGCGTAGATATCCTCGTAGCGGGTGATGTCGTCCTCGCCCAGATAGACGCCGGTCTGCACCTCGATCAGCACCATCGGCACCTTGCCCGGATTTTCCAGCCGGTGCCGCGCACCCAGCGGGATATAGACCGATTCGTTTTCCGCCAGCAGCCGCAGTTCCTCGCCCACCGTCACCCTGGCGGTGCCCTCGACCACGATCCAGTGTTCCGAGCGATGGACATGCGATTGCAGCGACAGCGCCGCGCCGGGATGGACATGGATGCGCTTCACCTGAAAGCGCGGGGCGAGCACGAGGGTCTCGAACCAGCCCCAGGGGCGATGGTCGCGCGGGAAGGCCTCGGCCTGTTTCGCCCCGCGCGCGCGCAGGATCGCGACCGCCTCGCGCACCTCCTGGGCCGCCGACATGTCGGCCACCAGCACCGCATCATGCATGGCCACCGCGACCACATCCTTCAGGCCGATGCCGACCAGCTCGACCTCCTCGCTCTCGGAGCGCAGGAGCGTGTTCTCGCAATCGATGGCGGTGGCGCGTGCCGAGAGCGCATTGCCCTGCCCGTCGCGCGGGCTTTCCTGCCAGACCGACTGCCAGCCGCCCAGATCGCTCCATTCGCCCGCATAGGGCAGGACGCTGAGCCCTGCGGCCTTCTCCATCACCGCATGGTCGATCGAGCGCGCCGGCACATCGGCCCAGGCCGCGGCGCCGAGCCGCCAGAAGCCCAGGTCGGGGCGGCGGGCGGCGAAAGCGGCCTCGACCGCCGTCAGGATATCGGGCGCATGCTGGCGGAAGGCCGAGATCAGCACATCGGCCCGCGCCAGGAAGACCCCCGCATTCCACAGATGCCGCCCCCCCGCGAGCATGGCGGCGGCCGCGGCGGTATCGGGCTTTTCCACGAACCGGACCAGATCCCGGATCTGCGCCCCGCTTCCGTCCCCGCTCCCGTTTCCGTCCCCGTTTCCGTCCCCCGGGGCACCGGGCTCAAGCCAGCCATAGCCGGTCTCGGCCCTTGTGGGATGGATGCCGAAGGTGACGATCCGGCCCGCCCGCGCCGCTTCGGCGCCCGCCTCTACCGTGGCGCGAAAGCCTGCGGCATCGGGGATCGCGTGATCGGCGGGGGCCAGCAGCACCAGGCCCCGCGGATCGTCCAGCGCCCGATGCAGCGCCGCCAGCGCGGCGGCCGGCGCGGTGTTGCGGCCCTCGGGCTCGATCAGCACCGCGCCGGGATCAAGGCGCAGCGCGGCGAGCTGTTCGGTGACGATGAAGCGGAAATCCTCGCCGGTGATGACCAGCGGCGGCGCGAAACCCGCGCCCGAGAGGCGGCGGGCAGCCGCCTGGAACAGGCTCTCCTCGCCGAGGATCCGCGCGAATTGCTTGGGGTAGCTCTTGCGTGAGAGCGGCCAGAGCCGCGTGCCCGAGCCGCCGCACAGAAGAACCGGGGTGATCATGATGCCCTTCAGCCTGCCCTGGCCTGTCAGTCGCCCCGTCCACACAGAGGGCGGATCGCGCCCGGAGGCAAGGGGGCGGGAGTCGGGGCGGCCTGCAGATGCAGGATCCGTGTCACATCGGACCCGGCACCGGACCCATCTCCGGGCCCATCTCCGGACCCGTTCCCGGCCGGGGGCAGCACGGACTCGCGCGGATGGCGCAGCCGGGCCAGCAGCGCGAATGTCGCGGGGTCATAATGACGAAAGGCGCGGATGTCGCGCGGCGCATGGACGCCCGCGCCCGGAAGACTCGTGACCCGGCCCTGCTCGATCCGCTCGCCATCGACGCGGGCCAGGGCGCGGGCGACATGGGCCCTGTCGAACACCCGCCCCGGCGCCAGCGCCTTCAGCACCCGCGCCAGCGCCGCGCCCGGATCGGCGATCAGCTCCTCGTAGCGCAGCACCAGCTGGCCCTGTTCCTGCCCCCACAGCACCCAGCGGCGCTGAAACGCCAGCCAGGCGCCGAACCGGTGGCTGGCATGCGACAGGAACGCCTCGCGGCTGTCCTCTCCGCCCGCGCGCACCACCAGTTCGAATTCCGAGACCACCGAGGGCAGGAAGGCGCGCCACTGGATCAGATGGCGCCGCCCGGGATCGCGCGGCAGGGCGCCGTCAAAGTCATGGCTCTTGCTCAGATGGACAGCGGGGTGGCGGCAGGGCAGCTGCCCGCAGCAGGCGGCGGAGGTGTGGTAATGCTGGCAATAGCCGAAACGCGCACCCAGCACCGATTGCAGCAGCCGCACCAGCAGATGATGACCCGACCGCGGCCAGCTGACCCCGGTATGGGGCACGAGCCCCGCATCCAGGATCCGCGCGGGCTGCGGCGGGATGCCGTCGGCGAAAGGGCCGCCCGGGGGAGTCACAGGGGGAGTCACAGGGGGGTTCATGTGGGGTTCACAGGGGGGTTCACAGGGGGTTCATTGCCTCATCCTGCCTGCGATGCCACGCCTGCACAAGCGAAGGTTGCGCCTGTCGCACGCCAGGGTTGCGCGCGGGCGCGGATCGCGCCTAGATGCGGGGGCTGCCGTCCGGGGCTCTTGATGCGTGCTGTCCCTGCCTTCGCCCTCGTCCTCGTGACCCTTGCCCTGGCGGGTTGCGCCGCCTTTCCGCGCGGTGCCGGGCTCGTGCGCGAGGTGCTGGCTGCCCCCGGGACATCCGGGCCGGAAGACCCGCCATCAGCGGCGGGTTTCGCATTCGAGCCGGTCACCGGCGCGCGGCTGGCGGTGCTGGATGGCTGGCCCCTGCCCCTGGCCCCGCCCCTGCCCTGGCCGGACCCGGGCCCCTCATCGGGCCCTTCCCCCGTGATTGCCCCGGGCGACACGCTCGCCCTCACGCTGTGGAGCACCGAGGACAACAGCCTGCTGGCCGCCCCCGGACAGCGCATGACCAGCCTGCCCGAGATGCAGGTCACGCCCGGCGGCGGCCTGTTCCTGCCCTGGATCGGCGAGGTCGCGGTCGCCGGCCTCGATCCCGGCGCGGCGCGCGCGCGGATCGAGGCGCGCTATGGCGAGGTCATGCCCGCCGTGCAGGTGCAGCTGGCCCGTGCCGAGGGCCGCGCCAATACGGTGAGCCTCGCCTCGGGGGTGACCCGCGCCGGCAGCTATCCCCTGCGCGAGGGGGCGACGCTGCTGCAGATCCTGGCCGAGGGCGGCGGGGTGGCTCCCGGGCTGCACAATCCGCAGATCCGCCTCCATCGCGGCGGGCGTCTCTATGGCATGGCGCTCGAGCGGCTGGCCACGAGCCCCGGCCTCGACATCCCGCTGCAGGGCGGCGACCGGGTGCTGCTGGTGGCCGATACAAGCGTCTTCCTGTCGCTGGGGGCGGCGGGGCGGCAGGCGCGCCATCCCTTCCCGCATGAAGAGCTCGACGCGCTCGATGCGCTGGCCATCATCGGCGGGCTGGCCCCCGGCCGCGCCGACGCCCGCGCGATCCTGATCCTGCGCCGCTATCCCGCAGAGACCCTGCGCCGGGATGCCACGGGATCATCGGCCGGATCATCAGCCGGGCCACCGGCGGCGCGGATGGTCTTTGCCATTGATCTCACCTCGGCCGACGGGCTCTTCAGCGCCGGGCAGTTCCGCATCATCCCCGGTGATCTGGTCTATGTCAGCGAAAGCCCGCTGGTGGGTACGCGCGACCTGCTGGCGCTGGCGGGCGCGGTCTTCGGGCTGGGCCAGCGGCTGGGCGGCGACTGACGGGATCCGGACTGACAGGCATCCGGCAGGGGTGCTCCTGTGGTGCTCCTGTGGTGCTCCGGCAGGGATGCTCCGGTGGCGCTCCTGTGGTGCTTCACGCTTCCTCAACCAAGATGTGGTGAACCGGTCCCGGCTCCGACGCGCGAGAGAGAGAGGCCGGCCATGCCCACCGCCTTCATCACCGGCATCACCGGCCAGGACGGCGCCTATCTGGCGCGGCTCTTGCTGCGGCGCGGCTATGTCGTCCATGGCGGCATGCGCCGCGTGTCGCAGCCCCGCCTCGCCCGGCTCCGGGCGCTGGGGATCGCGGACCGGGTCCGCCTGCATGAATTCGACCTGTGCGAACCGGGCAGCATCACCCGCGCGATCCGCGACCTGCGCCCCGATGAATTCTACAATCTCGCCGCCCAGAGCCATGTCGCCACCTCATGGGAGGTGCCGGTGCTCACTGCGCGGGTGAATGCGCTCGCGGTGGGGGAAATCCTCGAATCCCTGCGGCTGTTCTCGCCCGGGACGCGCTTCTACCAGGCCTCGACCTCCGAGATGTTCGGCAATGCGGGCGGCACCCTGGATGAGGGCACCCCCTTCCGCCCCCGCTCGCCCTATGGCGCGGCCAAGGCCCATGCCCATCACCTGACGGTGAATTACCGCGAAAGTTTCGGGATGCATGCCTCCTGCGGGATCCTCTTCAACCACGAAAGCCCGCTCCGGGGCGAGGAATTCGTCACCCGCAAGATCACGCGCGGCCTCGCGCGGATCGCGCGGGGCGCGGGCGGGCCGGTGGTGCTGGGCAACCTGGCCGCCCGGCGCGACTGGGGATTCGCGGGCGATCATGTCGCGGCCATGTGGCGGATGCTGCAACGCGACCAGGGCGGCGATTATGTGGTCGCCACCGGCCGGGCCACCAGCGTGCGCGATTTCGCGATACTGGCGGCGCAGGCGCTGGGGCTCGACCCCGAGACCACCGGCGAGGGTGAGGACGAGACCGCCTTCGACCGCCGTTCGGGGCGCTGCCTGTGGCGCGTCTCGCCCGCCCTGTTCCGCCCGGCCGAGATCGACCGCCTCTGCGGCGATGCCGGCCGCGCCCGCGCCGATCTGGGCTGGCAGCCCGCCACCGGGATCGATTCCCTCGCGCTGATGATGGCGCGCGCCGATCACGACGCGATCGCATGAGGCATCTGCTGCGGCCGCTGCGGCATCTGCTTGCATGGTGGCGCGGCTGGCAGGGCGCCCTGGATGGCGAGATCGGGGGTGCGCTGCAGGGCTGGGTCGCCCTGCGCGACCCTTCCGCCCTCCCGCCCGAGGTCGGGCTTTACGGCCCCGGCGGGCTGGTGGCGCGCGCGCCCGCCTCCCGTCCGCGTGACGATCTGCGCGCCGCCGGGATCGGCAGCGGGCGCCATGGCTTTGCCTTTCCGCTCGATGCGGTGACACGCCGCGCCCTGGCCGGGGGGGCGGAGCTGCGGCTGCTGCCGCCCCACAGGGGACGAATCGGCGGGCGAATCGGCGGCAGAATCGGGGGCAGAATCGGCGGCGGACATTCCCTCCGTTTCCCCGGGGGAAAGAACAGGGGAAAGGCCGGGGGAAAGGACAACCCCGCCATCCCGTCGCGGGCCCCGTCGCGGGTCCCGTCGCTGGCCTGCGCGCTCCATGGGCCGCTCCTGCGGCTGATGAATGCCCCGGACCACGCCACCAGCTCCGGCCCCGAAGCCGCGCTCCTGCCGCCCCTGCCGCCCCTCCTGCCCCATCGCGCCTTCTTCACCCTGCGCGATCATGTCCATGGCGGCGCGCTGCCGCCGCTGATGTCGGCATGGTGCGACCATATCCGCTATCGCCACCGGCAGGAGGATGAATTCCCGCTCGCCGATCCCGCGACGCCCGCGCGGTTCCTGCACTGGTATCTCGCCGCCTGCGGCCCCCTGCGCCCGGATCTGCGGCTGCCGCTCTCGGCGGGGCAGATCGCCTGGCTCAACGGGCATGATCCCGGCGCCCCCTTTCCCCGCGCGGTGATGATGTTCCTGCGCGAACATCCCGCACTCTGGCCCCCGCGTGCGGATGACGACTGGCACGATGCCGTGGCTTTCTGGTGGGCGCACCACCAGGCTCCGGCGCTGCGGGCCGAGGATTGCCTTGTCGGCGAAGGGATCGTGGCCCGCCTCACCCGCCCGCTCGCCGATACCCCCGGCTGCGGGCTGCCGAACTGGCCGCTGAACCCGTTCCTGCTGCGCCTGCGCGACAGTGAACCCGCCCTGTGCAGGCTGGACCCGGTGCAGGAGGATGATCGCCGGACCCTCACGCTCGCGGCGATGGTGATGGCGGCGGACAATCCGGGGCTGCTGCGCCTGCTGCCCGCCGAGAGCCTGGCCAGGGCGATGACCCCCGAAGAGACCCGCGCCGGGCCCTCCACGGGGCCATCCACGGGGCTGTCCACGGGGCTCTCCCCTGCCACCGTCACCCCGCTGTCCCGCTTTGCCGCCGCTCTCGCCCCGGGGGCAGCATCGGGGGCAGCATCGGGGGCAGCATCAGAGGCAGCACCAGAGGCCCCGGCGCTCACGCCCGCCCGCCTGGAGGCCGCGATGCGGGCGCGGGGCTTCGATCTGGCCCGGATGCGCTTTGCCACCCGCACCGCGGCGGGCCATCGGCTCGAGGCCGCGCGCCATCCCCTCCCCGCCGGTGCCCCGGTGGCGGTGCAGCTCATCGGCCCCTTCCACAAGGCTTCGGGGCTGGGCCAGGCCGTGCGCGCCACGGCCCGCGCCCTGCGGGCGGCGGGGATCACGCCCCATTGCGTCGATTTCGACCTCGACAATCCCGCCCCCGCGGGTTTCGACCCCGGCGAGCTGCGGGAGCCGCTCGGGCCGCCCCGCCGCGCCCATGTCAACATCCTGCACCTGAACGCCGAGACCCTGCCGCTGGCCATGGCCATGCTGCCGGATGTCTTCTCGGGCGCGCGCAACATCGCCTATGTCTTCTGGGAACTCGACAGCCCCGCCGCCTGCCACCATCTCGCCTTCGCGCTGGTGGATGAAATCTGGGTCGCCTCGGATCACGGTGTCGCCGCCCATGCGCCCCATGTGACCTGCCCCGTCATCCGCATCGGCCTGCCCGCCCCCGATCTGCCGGAACCCGATCTGCCAAAACCTGCCCCCCGCGCCGCCGCGCGGCGGGCGCTGGCCGCGCGGGCGGGCGGCGGCGATTTCTTCGCGCTGGCGGTCTTTGACAGCTTCTCCTTCATCGCGCGCAAGAACCCGCTCGCCGCGATCGCGGCCTTCCGGGCGGCCTTCCCCGATGATCCCGCGGCGCGGCTGCTGCTCAAGACCCACAACCGCCGCCGCGTCCACGACCCGGCACAGGCGCGGATCTGGGCCGGGGTCGATGCCGAATGCGCCCGCGACCCCCGCATCACCCTCATCGACAGGACCCTGCCGCGCGATGATCTGATGCAGCTCATGCGCGGCGCCGATGTCCTGGTCTCGCTGCATCGCGCCGAAGGCTGGGGCTTCACCATGATCGAGGCCATGGCCCTTGGCGTCCCGGTGCTGGCCACCGCCTGTTCCGGCAATCTCGCCTTCTGCCGTGCGGATAATTGCTGGCTCGTGCCCGCGCATCCGGTCGCGCCCGCGCCCGGTGACTACATCTTCGTGCGTCCGGGCCAGCGCTGGTCCGAGCCCGATGTGGCCGCCGCCGCCAGGCTCCTGCGCCGCCTGCGCGCCCGTCCCGGCCAGGCCCGCCGCCGCGCCGCGAATGCGCGGCGGCTGCTGGCGCGCGACTTTTCCGCCGCGGCGATCGGCGCGGCCATGGCGGCCCGGCTACACCCCCATCTGCGCCCCCATCTGCGCCCCCATCTGCCGCCCCTAGACCATGAGGAACATGTCGGCCGTCAGGCTGGCCGCATCGACATGGTGAAAGATGATCTCGACCCCCTGGTCGACCAGCACCGCATCCTCCCCGCGCCGGGTGATCCGGGCCAGCGCATCCTCGCCCCCGGCATGGCCGAACCCCCGCAATTCGACGAAATCCCAGGGCTCGAGGTCAAGCACCCTCTGCACCCCGCCGTCATCCCTGGCGAAGACGAAGACATCGGCCCCGATCCCCCCGGCCAGGATATTGTCGCCCGGCCCCCCCTCGAGCCGGTCGTCGAGCCCCTGCGCGCGCATCCAGTCCTTCAGCGCCGGGGCGGTGCGGTCGGCGAATTCGGCACTGCCGGCGATCCCCGCCACGATATCGGCCCGCTCCGCCCCCGCGCGCAGGCGGGCGCTCCAGTCGGCAAGGCCGGCCTCGTCGGGGGCGCGCCCCAGCAGGGCCTCATAGGCGCGGGTGACGAAATCGGGATTGCTCCCCTGCCCGGGCTGCAGCGCATGGCCGGGGCCAAGAAACGCCCCGACCACCTCCCCGGGAGATGACCCCGCCGCCAGCGCCGCGCGGGCTTGATCCAGCGCCGCCGCCTCCGGCGCGTCCCCGGTCACCGCCAGCAGCAGCCGGAAGGCCAGCGGCGCGGCCGCGGCCTCGCGCCCGGCGGCGCTGTGGTGCCAGGCGGTGCCGATCACCTCGCGCGCCAGCCCCGCATCGCCCAGCAGAGACAGCACGAATTCCTCGCGCGGCATGCCCGCGGCCAGCTGCGCGACCCCGGCGCTGACCTGTGCGGGATCGGGCGCAGAACCGGGCGCCGCCCCGCCGAGATTCTCGAGCAGCGCCGTCACGAATCCCGCGCTGCCCGGCGCGACAGCGGCCCGGAACTCGGGCGAATCGATGAAACCGCGCACCACCTGCGCCAGATCCCCCCCGGGAGCGAGCAGCCGCCCCCGCCAGTCGGCAAGGCCCGCCCCGTCGGGCGCGCGGCCAAGCACCAGCGCATAAAGCCGCACCACCTGGCCGGTCACGGTGTCGAAGGGCTCCGAGACCCCCTCGCCGAAGATCAGGTCATCCCCCGCCCCGCCCGAGAGCCGGTCGCGCCCGCCGCCGCCGAACATCACGTCATCGCCGGAAGTTCCGGCCACCGTGTCATCGCCCGGCGTGCCCGCAAACAGCCGCCCCGGCCCCGGCAGATGCGGCAGCAGCGGCCAGTCGGGCCCTGCGGGCGGCGGCTGCCAGGGCGTGGCGGGAATGATCGGGACATGATCCAGCCCCAGAAGATTGCCCGCGTCGAAATCCCCGGGCTGCAGCGGCGGGCCCGTGCCCGGCAGGACCTGCAGCCGCGCGTCGCCATGGCGGATCTCGACCCCCTCGCCGCGCCGGGTGATCGCCAGCGCCGCCGGATCGCGGATCCGCCCCCAGGCCGACAGGTCGATCACATCCTCGCCAGGGGTGAAATCAAGGATCACGTCCTCTCCGCCCCCGGACCCGCTCCCCGGCACAAAGACATCCGCCCCCGCACCGCCCTGCAGCACATCCGCCCCCGGCCCGCCCACCAGGATATCGCGGCCCGCCGTGCCCACGAGCGTGCCGCCCCCGGCATCGGCCTGCAGCAGCGCGCCCGGCCCGGCCAGCGGCAGCACCAGCCGCCCCTGCCCCGCCGCCCCCTCGCCCGCGATATCGACCAGCAGCGCGCCGCCTGACTCATGCACCACGAGCGCGAGCGGATTCATCAGCGCCGGGCTGATCCCCGCATCGACGGTATCAAGATGGACCAGCCGCCCCGAAGGCAGCAGCGCCATGAGCGTGAGCCCGTCATCCGCCCCGCCCGCCAGCACCAGCGTGAAGTCGCCCGCCTGCGCCACCTCGAGCACCGACAACCCGGCCATCCGCGTCGCGCGGTCATCAATCACATGGTCGCGGATCACCAGGTCACCCGCCGGGGTCAGTTCCACCACGGTGAGCGAGCCGCTGCCCGCCGCCCCCAGCAGGATGAAATCCTGGCCGCCCGACCGGGCGATGGCCAGCTGCGAGGGGCGGCCGGCCGCCAGCCCCTCGGCGGCGGTCAGCCGCCCGGCGGGCGTGGCCGCGCCACCGGCATCGAGCTGCCACAGCGACAGGCTGGCCCCCCGGCTCTCGGCCGCCACCAGCCAGTCGCCCGCAGCGGTCGAGAAGACCCGCGGCGCCACGATCTCGGCCCCCGAGGCCAGCGGCAGAACCGGCGGGGTCGTGGTCGAGCCCGAATCGACGGCGATCTGCGCCACCGGTCGCAGCAGGCCCTGCGCATCGCGCAGCCATTGCGTGATGGCCGGGGATTGCAGCGCGGTGGTGTAAAGCGCATCCCCGCCCCCGGGCAGTTCCATGGCGCTGACGGCGGTGATGGTCTGCCCGCCGAAATCGAGCGCCTGCGGATATGACAGCAGATCGCCCGGGGCGGATCCTGCACCCCCTGGCCCCCCTGGCCCCCCTGCACCATCCGTCCACCACAGCCGCGCATCCCCGCCCAGCCCGTGCAGCACCAGCGCCTCGCGGCCGCCCAGGGTCAGCACCGTGAGCGCCGGATCGCCCTGCTGCCCCGGCGGGCGGGTCAGGCTGGCGGTCTCGAGCAAGTCCCGCGTCGCGGCATCGCGCAGCACAAGCCCGCCCTGCCAGCCGGTGGTGCTGACGATCCGCGCGCCCGCCGGCCCGCCGACAAGCGCCAGCGCCCGGATCCCCTCGACATGTGTGGGGGGCCCGTCCGCAACCTGCCCCGCCCCCTGCAGCCAGCCCATGGCCTGACCCCCCGATCCCGGCTGATTCCCGGGGCATGATCGCGGGACAGGTCTTGCGCGGCGGCTGACGGATTGCGGCAGGATCAAGGTCTTTGCGGGCAATTCCGCAGGATATCCGGGCAGGATATCCGGTCTGCGGGGGCGCCGGGGCCCCCCGGAGTCCCCCCGGAGTCCCCCCGGAGTCCCCCCCGGAGTCCCCCCGGGGGCCCCGGAGCCCCCGGGCCGGTGCCCTCACCGGCCGCGCGGCGTCTCTTCTCTCGGGCGCACCGTCACCAGGTCGTCGTCATCCAGCGCGAAACGGTATTGCGGGGTGACATCGGCGCGGATGATCTCGCGCAGGTTGAGGCGGAACCGCTTCAGCGGCGCGCTCGAGCCGGTCTTGTTCTGCAGCCCGCGCAGGGTGATCTGCCAGCGCCGCGCCGCGCCGCAATGCTTGCGGGCGATCTCGTAGAGCCGGCGCTCGAGCGGGCGGCGCAGGCGGAAATAGTCATGCGAGATCGTCACCACCTGCTCGCTGTCGATGGCGCGCATCAGCCAGCGCGAGAGCTTCACCTCGCAATGGTCAAGACGGAACCGCTCGTCATCGGTACGCACGAATCCGCCCTCGTCGATGAGCGAGAAGATCCTTGTCTCGATCTTGCCGCCCGAGCGGATATTGGTGACGAATTGCGCCCCCTGCAGCCGCGAGAAGGCATCCTCGAGGCGCCGGTAATGATTGCCGCCGATGGGGCGGTTGGTGGCGATCGACAATTCGCGCGCCGAGAATCGCACCGTGTCGCCATAGGGCTCGCCCCGGTTCTTGCGCGCCATCAGCTGGCTGATGACGAAGATGAGGATGTCCTTGTCGAAAATCGTCGGCAGGCCCAGCCCCGAGGGCCGGATCTTCAGCACATTGCCGCCCGAGCGATATTCGAGATGGCGCATGTCGGGCCTGGTGGCCAGCGAGAACAGCGGATGCTCCATCGAGGCCACATCGTCCTTGGGGATCGCATCGGCGATGTCGAGGACGAAGAGATCGAGATTGGGATGGCGCTCGGGCAGCAGGCTCATGGGCAGTCTCGGGTTCCGGTCTCGGGTTTCTCGGGGCGGTTCCTGCGGGAATTTCGGGAATGCGGGCTGGAAGGGGGGCGAATCGCTTGACCTATCGGGAACCTCCCCCCTCATGCCAGAGCGGTGCCACCAGGGGAAGTCCGGGGGAAGTCGGGGGGGAATCCGGGGCGGCAGAGCCTGTGGACAACCCTGTGCATAACCCTGTGGATAACTTGTGGATATCCTGTGGACGGACCCCTGCGGAAGTTTGACCCTTTCGGAACCGAAGTTTGACCCTTTCGGAACCAAAAACGCTGTTTTTCCCTTGTTGGTCAAGTGCTTGCAGCAGGCGTAACTTATCTAACTAAGTATAAAGAAAGAATAGAAGGGAGAAGGCCACAACCGGCGAAAGTCACCCCGGAGGCCATCCGATACGTCCCGAAAAGACCCCTGCTCACCCCGTCTCACCCCCGTCTTGCCCCGGCTCGCCCATCTCTCCGGTTCGCGCCTCTCGCCCGACTTCCGGGGGACAGCACCCGGCCCCGGCCGGTCAGGGCCGGGAAGCCCGGGAATGGCATGACCGTGGCGCCCCGTTACCGATCCCGGTCCAGATCAGCGAGCAGCGCCTCGATGGCCCGCACCAGCCGGTCGGGGTCGCTCGTGGTGAAATCGCGATCCGCGACGATCTCGATCCGCCCGGGGGTCACCACGGCCCGGGCCGTGCCTGCGGCCTGCGGCAGATCGAGGCGCAGCCGGGCCAGCCCGTCTGGGGGCTGGCCCGGGGTTGACGGGGTTGACGGGGTTGCCAGGGTCGCAGGGGTCGCAGCGGCCGGACGGGGTGGCGACATGGCAGGTGACGGCATCCGGGCGGCGCGGCTCATCCGGCGCAGGATCGCGATTTCCTCGCCGGCGCTGCGCGGAACATGGCGGGAAAGCGCGGCGCGGATCGCCGCGCCCAGTTCCGGGCGGGCCCCCAGTGCGGCAGAGAGTTCGAGCCCCAGCGCCCGGGGAATCTCGGTCGCATGATGCAGCGCCTCGCCGAGCTCGGCCATCACCGGCAGGAAGGCGCGGATATAGCTGCGCTTCGAGGCCCGGGCCGAGCGGAAGAGCACCCCCACCGCGCGTTCGGCATCCGCGACCCCGCTGGCGGGATCCTGCGCATAATCGAGCGCCAGCCGCGCCAGTTCGGCGAATGACACATCCCGGCGCACGAGGTTCTCGTCCACCATGCGCCGGTAGAGCGTGGCCAGCGTCTCGCCGGGCTCGCTCACCAGCGCCGGGATCGTCCCCCAGCGCGCCGCATCCCCGGTCTCCTCGAACAGCGCCCGGAAGGCGGCCAGGCGGCGCCAGCCCTGGATCAGCTCGAATCCCTCGCCTGCGCGTTCGAGCCGGATCGGGTTCGAGAGGCCGATTTCGCGGATCGAGGCCATGAGCTCGCCGAGATCGGCATCCTCGCCCGGGTCGCGATCGCGCATGAGCTTGTCCGCCCGGATCGCCCGCAGCGCCACCGGCTCGGCGACGAGGCCAAGCCGGGCAAGGCGCATGTGCTCATGCGCGATCGCGTCATTCTCGGCCCGGATCTCGGCCTCGGTCGCGGCGCGGGCATCCAGGCTCGCGGCGGTCTCGGCGATGGCGGCGGCCATGGGCCCGGGACGTGTGGCAGGGCGGGGGGCGGGGTGATCCCCAGGGGTCCCCGCAGGGGCCTCCGCAGGGGCCTCCGCAGGATCGGCAGGCAGGCCGGCAGCCTCCGGATCGGCAGCTTCCAGATCGGGGTCCCCGGTCAGGAGGATATCGAAACCCGGTCGCTTGCGGCTCATGTCATGCCCTCCATTTCCATCCCCGGGCCCATCCTCGCCCCCTCTCGCTGCCCCGCATGCCCGCCAGGGCGCCGCAGCGGCCCGCAGCGGCCCGCCTGGGCCCCTTGCGCCCCGCGGGCGTCACATTCCCCCGCGATCACCGGAAGGCCGCTCACGGGGCCTCCTGCGCGCCCTGCGCGCCCTGTGCCTCCTGCGGTGCGGTCACTGCCGGGTGCGGATCCCCCCCGCCCCTCCCGGCTGCCGCCGCCTCTGCCGCCATCGCCTGCCAGTGCGGCAGCGCGGTGGCGTGGAATTCCTCCCAGGCGGCATCGAAGGTCGCCCTTGCGCGCCGCCAGGTCTCGCGGGTGAGGTCGCGGTAGTCGATCTCGTAGACCGAGGCGAGAAACCGCCCCGACTGTTCCACCGCCCGGGTGGATTCGATGGCCTGTTCGCACAGGGCCGCGCCGAACACCTGTGCGAAGGCCGCGCGCATGGCGCGGTGCAGGTCGTTGCCGGGCTCGACACGGGTCATCAGCAGCCGGATATCGCGGAATCCCTTGGGCAGCGCGATGCCGCCTGTCGGAAAATCCTGCGCGAATCCCCGCGCCAGATCCGAAAGCGCCCCGGCGAGCTGGCCCAGGAAGGAGGTGGTGGAATCATATTCCCAATAGCCCGGTCCCGAGGGGATATAGAGCCTGTCGGCGGCAAAGACCGCATTCATCGCCTGGTAGCCGATGGCAGGCGGGCAGTCGAAGAACATCAGGTCGTAATCCGTCTCTCCGACCAGACCCAGAAACCGCGCCACGGCGGCGAAGAAGGTCCAGTCGGGGTTCAGGTGCCGGTATTGCGCCGACGCGAATTCGACGAAGGCCGCATTGGCGCAGGAGGGGATGATGTCGATCGTGCTCCAGCCGGTCGGGCGGATGAAATCCCCCGGCGCCAGCGCCTCGAGCCCGAGGCCGGTGATCGTCCCGGGCAGTTGTCTCTGCGGCAACCCCCGCCCCGTCCGCGCGCCCCGGGGGGCGGCATTCATGCGGGCGGTCTCGAGGACCAGGTCGCGGGCGATGATGCCCCAGACGGTGCGCGCCTCGTCGGCCCCGGTCACGCCCATGGCATGGCTCAGCGTCGCCTGGGGATCGAAATCCACCAGCAGCACCCGATAGCCCGCCAGCGCCGCCGCCTGCGCCAGATGCAGCGTCACGGTGCTCTTGCCGGTGCCGCCCTTGAAGTTTGCGACTGCGGTGCGAAAGGCGCGGGCGGCGGGGCGGGGCGGGGTCAGGCCGAGGGCGCGGCGCAAGCTGTTCACCTCGTCGAGGGTGAACCAGCTCTGGCCGCCCGCGCCCTCGATCTTCCCCCGGGGAAGGGCGGGGTCCGCGGCGAGGGCCGCGCGCAGCTGTGCCGGGGGCAGGCGCAGGATCAGGCCGGCCACTTCCCAGGCCGAGAAGCGCCGCAGCTGATGGCCGGTCTCGTCGGCAAGGGTCTGGCGACGGATCTGCGCCTGCAGCCGCAGGGCCGATTGCTGGAGCCGGGCAAGGTCGTCATGCGTCTGCATGGCCTGAGTCTATGCCCGCAGGCCCGGCAGCCGTAAAGCGCCGCCGGACCCCGGCCCGCGATTGCAACCTGGGGAAGTGCGGGGCGCTGCGGGCATTCGCAAAAGGGGCGGCGCGGTTCCCCCGGGGAATAATTTACAACCTGCGGTTGTGCCAAAACGGAGGTCGCACATCCGGAACGTGCAAAATGTTCCCCCGGGGAACATCCTGCCCCGCAGTCTTCCCCGCAGTCTTCCCCGCAGTCCGGGCGGGTGGCGGAATTCCCCGGGGGAACATTTTGCAACCTGTGATTTCAGAGAATGCAGGTATTTACAACCGCAGGTTGTAAATTATTCCCCCGGGGAACCTTTTCCGAGGATCGGCGC
>JACDJA010001022.1_pt1 | contig 25748 bp, 26 predicted proteins | sample 7449241 | NCBI WGS metagenome assembly JACDJA01 (sample SAMN14253289, study PRJNA609438) | sludge metagenome | isolation source: initial anaerobic sludge | collected 2018-12-20 | reverse complement strand
TGCCTTCAACTCACCGACGAACTTGCCTTCATCGTCGTTGATCGCCTTGTAGAATTCTGTGAATTCCTTGGCGACGGCATCGTAGATGCCTTCAAGGACTGAGTTGGATACGGTGTTGTAGTGGTCATAGACCTTTTGCGCCGCTGCATTCCGCGCAGCCATAGTCTTGGCAGTCTTACTCGTTGCAAGCAGCCTCTCATAGCGATCCTGAAGGACGGCTAAAAATTCAACGGCCTTATCCTTGGCTGAACTGTCGGGCAGAGCCTTGACGCCTTTCTCCGTCTCGTCCAGCCGCGTCTGCGAGTCTTCTGGAACTTCCCACCATTTGGCTTTCAGCGCGGCAATGGCACCTTCAATCTGAGATCGGTCGTCCTCGAATGCCTTCAGCGCGGCAATCGCATCGTCAAGGGCTTTGGCGTAGGCATCCAATTCAGCGCGCGATACAGCAGGATCAAGCGTTGCAGCATAGCCAGCCGCTTTTCGGATTCCCGCCGCGCGTGCTTCGATGCTGCCAATAATTGCATCATTCGCGTTGCCGAGTTTTTCTAGCATCGTCCCAATTTCTTGCGCGCTCAGGAGCTTCGCCTTGAGATGCGCGCGCAGCTCGTCGGCGTCCCAGGGCTTGTCGCAAAGGGGACAGGCATCTTCAACAACAAGATCAAGGCCGGTCGTAATGAAGCCGTGCGCCCGTGCAAGCGATAATGCCTCTTCGTCTTCCTTCAGTTTCTTCAAGAATGCGATCGCGCTTTCCCTGTGCTCTTTGAGATCATCCGGTTCGCCAAAATGGATGGCTGTGGATAGCGCCGAGAGATCGGCAAGAGCCACATCCTTCGCAACGCTATGTTTCTTGGCATCCTTGTCTTCTTCCGGCGCGCCCTCCTTGAAAGACGTTTGCGAGGTTAGCTCCGTGAGCACAGGTAAACCGAGAACGCTGCGCTGCGAGTTTGCCTTTTCTAGCACATCCTTGCGGTCAAGGGATGGAATGTCGAGAGCGGTCTTGAGTTCGCTTTCGGCACGAGCCCGAGCGCGTTCGGCCTCGTCTGCTTCGCCCTTGCATTTGTTCGCATAACTCTTCAGCGCCTTGCGTAAGTCCCCGATATGGTCAAGACGTAGCAGAGTTTGAACATCGGTGGACCGCTGTGCAGGAGGGGTTACGATGTATTTCGCAATTTCCCGACGCGACAGCGCAGACTCCGGATGCGATTGCAATTCCTCGACGATCTTCTGTAATTTTGGATCGGCTGGCTCGATTGTCGCGACGCGCGTGTTCTTGACCGAGCGCGAAATCGTGACCTCCTTGCCGAGTGAAGGCACAGTTGCGGTAATCGTAACCTTGGCCTTGTCCGGATTCGCGCGGTGATCGACATGCGGGGCATGGCCTTTTACGCTGAGTTCGCCTTGCCCTTGTCCCGATAGCCTCGTGACGTTTCCCGTGAGACAAAATTCGATGGCATCGACCACGCCGCTCTTGCCGGTGCCATTTGGGCCGCAAATTCCGAAATTTTCGCCGCCCAGGTCAAGAGTGAGGTCGCGGATGCCGCGAAACTCCTCGATATGGATCGTTTTGATGCGAATCACGGCTTGTCCACCTTGGGCAGCTGGAACAGAGCTGCGTCAATTTCGTCCGATTTTGGAATCTTACCCTCTCGCAAAACTGCATTAAGGCGGTCCACAGCTTCATTATCGATCTCAGCGTCCGCATGCAGAACAGCGATGTACTCATCGAGTACCTTGGTTACAGTGGGTGATAGCGATTCGTTTTTATCAGCCATAAGGACTTTATCCTCTATACATGGACAATTTAGAGGAGACTACCACGTCACAAAATGCGCGAAGGCTGAGCTGCTTTCCGTGGGCTGCTCGACTGTGTACCTGCCAATAAACCTCTGAAGTCTCGACCGTAGGAAGGGGGTACCACCCGACGCTAAATCGAAGAGCTTCCCCCAGGCTACAAAACTGACCCGATGTCGGCTATTTGCGCAATACCAGTCACTAAATCGAGTCAGTACCCGCGTCTGGAATGGCCGACAAAGCGACGGATCACTAATCCGCGCGAACGTCCGCTTGCGTTGCTTAGGCCCGGCTGAAACTCACGGCGGGTTTTGGTTTGAAGTTGCCGGTTTTTTTCACCAGAACCCGGCTTTCGAATTGAGGCCTTTTCCCCCACGCCTTCTAGCATCTCTGCCTGGCACCTCTTTTCCAGACGCCTACGCTACCACCGCCCGTCTTAGGGTAAGCGCACAGGAGTTTCTCATATCCCGGCCAGCACGGCTCGAGTGCATCGAGGCCCACGTAATCGCCACCACATAGAAGCAGTCCGGGTTGGCCAGCCGGATTCGACAGAACTGCGCTGGCAAGCGGGCCCTCAGGAGCGAAGAAATCAGTCCAGTTGCCACCGAACCCGTAGCCCGGCTGGATAATCGCGACAACACTTGGGGTGAGCCGCCGGGAAACATAGAGCCTCTGGAATGCGGTCAGGCCCTCCTGCCGCCAATACAGCAGGCTAAAGCGGAAGGGGCCGTCGCACTCGTCGAAATCAAGCAGACGCTCGAATACGACCCAAGTGCAAAACGGCGTTCCGTGTGCCTGAAACAGCTCGACGCGCGGACGCTGCTCGGGAGGCACGGACTCCGGATCCCAGCCCCGGCCCACCAAGCGACTTTCATCCACCGCCCGCTTGCCCAGGATCCGGTAACCGTGGAATCCAGGCGCCTGCAAGGCGTGTTCGAAAGCCTCTTCGTCCACGCCGTAGTCGGCGTAGATAAAGCTGTGGACATGGCCACCGAGATATTTGACGGGATCGCCATCGAACCCCGAAGCCGGATAGAACAGGGAGGCGCGCAGGATTTCCCGAAGGGGAAACGGGCCGTTCTCGATCGACTCGGCGGTGAGCCGGGATAGCCAGAGTGGCTCATCACGCTCGGGCAGAATACACATCAGGCATTGCTCCCCGGATTCAGTCGCGCCAACTCAGCCGGCTTGTACGCTCCGTACCCCTGGAGGAAAAAAACGCAATCCTTCATCGATTTCAGCCCCCACTCGACCATCGCGCATCTCCCCTCGGCTGTAGCGGTCCCCGTCTCGGAATGCTCATCGGCGTACCATAACCGGGGCTCGGCTCACGAGACAAGATCCTCCGCCGTCATCAGGCGCACGGGTTTGACGCGCGTCTGCCCCAGCCGATAGGCCGCCTCGACGGAAGGCTCCATGGTCTCCAGCATCCCCATCTTCGTTTCGTGCGTGGCACCCGATTGCAGGATGCAGTCGATTACGGCCTGCACATAGTCTGTTTTTTCATCGTTCTTCATTTCCATCTCCTTCGTTCTCTTCACTGCGGGTTTTCATGCGGGAAGGCCAGGCTGCGCATGCGCCGCATGGCCTTGATCATCGCCTGCCGATGCCGTGCCCGCTGTTGCTGGATCAGCGCTGCCCATTCCGGATTCGCCGCCATCGCCTCGACCCTGTCCTCCTCGCCCACCACTCTGCCCTGCTGGCGGTCCCACAAGCCCTTGATCGCATCCCATATCTCGTCGTTGACTGTGGATGCCATGGAGCGCTTCCGCTCCCGCGATGCGAGCCGCATCGCCACCAGGCTTTCGGTAGCGCGCGGATGCACGAGCGCCGTCAGAGAGCAGGTGCCGGCATCCAGAATATGCTTCGGCGGCCGCATCGTGGAATCCCGATCCACCTGCAGCACCGGATGCAGGGTATTGCTGTCCACAAGGACGGTTTCCTCACCCACCAGGTCGGTGCCGAACACGCTGGACCCCGCCGCACAGGAGAAAGCCAGGCACCCGAATCGCTCCCGGTAGGCGGCGGTGGTCATCCAGCCGTAATGAAACGACTCGGTATCCGGCGTGCGGGCACGCATCGTCACCTCACCCGAGGCATGAACCAGGTGATCCATGCCCGCGTTGGGATCGAGGTAGAAATAAAAAGCCACGCCCGGCGGCTGCAACGGCAGGTGCTTGTACCAACTGTGTGCCGAGGCCACGTAGTCGGCGAAGGCCTCGATCTGGCGGTCGGTGGGGACCGCGACGGCACCTGCCAGCGCGCGATACGCATCGATATCCATTTCAGGCGCGTCGCCCGCTGCCAGCCTGGCAAGCATGGCAGCGTCCAGGGCGTCTTCCACCTCGTCGTCGAAATCATCCATTTCCTTCATGCACCGCTCCTCGTTCGTGGACGCATTGCTGCGGCACTCATGCGCTCAGCACCGCGCGGACGTCGACCACGTCCGGGCTTCCGTAGGATGCGCGAAGCTCGCGTCCATCGTGGACGCAATGGAGCGTCAGCCCGAATCCCCCTTCCTCGAGTGATCGGTAGGCCCCGGTATCCAGGCATACGTGCGAAAGGTAGCGGCGCACGCCCATGTCGATCGTGTGGCCGCAATAGGTCGTCGACAGTCCAGGCTGCGTGGCCGGCAAGACCGGGCTGGCGAGCATCATCATCAAGGTGCGCCCCCATAGCAGTCGCTCGTGGGTAAGCGCATCGAGCTTCCCACCCGCCAGCCAGCCATCGATGTCGGCGTCGAGCCAGACCTTCTGCCGGCGCTTGCGGTAATCCGGGTGCACCAGTTCACCGTGCAGCACGTGGAACCGGTCCGCACCCTCGCCGACCACCCATATCAAGGGCAGGTCACCGATTTTTGCCAGGAACCGGTTGAATTCCGGTGACATGCGCGCCTCGTCCGGGGCGTAGCACGAGGCGATCCATTCGCCGCCGTTGAGCCACACGTCGCTGCGGCTCACCTGCGCCCAGTCGTTCAGGCCACCTCCAGCTAGATAGGACTCGAAATACTCCAGGAGCATGGACTCGTGGTTCCCCCTGACGGCATGGAACCACGGCGCCTCCAGGAACGACATGCACCGGAGCGAGTCGGGACCGCGATCGACCAGGTCGCCTACGGAAAACAGGCGGTCGCAGGCGGGGTCGAAGCGGACGGCGTCGAGTAGGCGCTCGAGCAGATCAAAGCAGCCATGCAGGTCGCCAACGACGAAATCCCTGCCGTTCGGGTTGGACGGCAAGGCACGAGCGAGAAGACGGGTGGGAGTGTTCATGTCGCCAGCGTAGGACCGGGGACGACAGTATGAGTCGACAGCCAGGCGCCATCGTTCATGAAGCCCCTGGCTTCGTCGCCCCTCACTCGCCCGATCAGTCGTCACATATTGTCGCCACGGGATATTGAATAGCGCCTTCCCCCAATCCGCCAGGAGAAGCGCCCTGTGAAATGCCAACATAACATGCCGTCGTTCGGCTGGGCCGGATCACTTGCCCATCACATCCGCCCCTCGATGTGGGCGCTGCTGCTTTGTCTCGCCTGGCTTGCCTTCCCTGCCCTCGCCAACGAGCGATGCAGCGATCTGGGCATCCAGACCGTCAACTGGAAATCTCCCGACAGCGCGCAGACCGGCGTGCTGGTCCTGCACGTGGTCCCCGGTTGTGTGGCCGCCGAACTCGGCATGCGGGCCGGCGAGGTCATCACCGATTTCAACGACAGGCCGGTCGCTCATTCCTATGACCTGGCCGAGCAAGCCGGACGTCACCCCGCGCACCAGGCGTTCACCATCACGCTGCAGGACGCCGACGGACAGTCGAGAACCCTGAAACGAGCCGCCTCCCCGCTTCCAACCGTGAACGAAGTTGCGCCCGCCCCTTACGCGGAAACGTCCGGAGAATGGCTGTCCTGGTTCGGCTGGGCCGGGTTGTTCCTGCTCTGGTCGCTGACGGTGACGCCGATCATGGCGTGGATATTCCGCGAACACATGGGCCGGCTTGCGCTCGTTGGGGCGGCAACCGGCGTTTACGACGAGTTCAGGGAGGGCGGGCGAGATTACGTCAAGGCCGGCATACAGGGGGCCCTGATGACCCTCGGCATGCTGCTGGCCATCATCCTGGCCGGCCCTGTCGGGCTGATGTACAACCTCTACCAGCCGCTTGCTGCAGTGAAGAGTGACGCTGACCAGAAGGTCTGCTGCGTCGAGGACGAGGGCCAATACGCCCTCTCGAAGGATGGCCGCTGGCTCGCCATGGTGAAGCCGACGCCGGAACGCTATTTCGGCCTGGGCGACAAGATTGCCCGCACCCCGTACGTCGCCGCGCTGGTCGATCTGAAAACCGGCCGATTCGTGGCGTGGAACAACAGCGCCGACGCGCGCTGGCTCGGTATCGAGCCTTCTTCGAACAGCAGCCTGCGCGAGGTTTACTTCGATTCCCGCAGCCAGCGCCCCTACGCCAGTTGGGACAACGGATTCAGCACCAGGATCGAACCCGAGGACCAGTCGATTCTTCCCGACCAGGGCAACGCCCCCGTGCCCGGCGTGCGCTACCGCATGGCCAGCGATGCCGACGGCAAGTTCGTGTTCCACGAACCCACTACCGGAAAGGCCTTCCCGCTCGATCCGGAACAGTCCTATGACAAGTGGTGGCTGTCTGCCGACGGGCGTGTGCTCGCCCTGGCCACCCGCCCCTATCAGCCGGACGCGCGATACGACGGCTGGTTCAAGCGCACGTATTACACGGTGCGCAACTTCATCCTCGACGACTGGACCGTGACCTTCTGGGACGTTGGCGGCCGGCGCAAACTCGCCACCTACAAAGGCCATGGCTACGACACGGCCCGCTGGGAAGACGGACGCTTCCTCGATGCATCGCTCGATGGCCGGCGCTGGGTCATGGTGCGGGACAACGGCTTTGCGCTGGCCTTCGACCTGACCGGCAAGATCGGCCCTGCCCATGTGGCAGAGCAGGAATCCGGCCCGCTCTACCGAGCCGAGGATGACCGCAGCGCAATCCCGCTCCAAGACGAGGCCGGGAACTCTTCCGCCATCCCCGAGATGCTCGCCAGCCTGGCGGGCCGTTACCCGACGGAAATCCTGGCAGCACACCCCGAAATCAATGCCGCGCTCCGAGCCGCGTTGGGCCAGTCCTACCAACCGCTCATGGAGATGCTCACGGTCGAGACTTCGGCCGAGGCGGCACCAGACGGCGGCCTGACCTACACGGCGTGCAAGGCCCACGCATGCCCCGATGGCAGGCTGGTCGTCCATGTCAGCCCCGACCTCAAGGTGAGCGCCCTGCTGTTTCATGATGAACAGGAGATCGGCCTGCCGGAATCCCCTCGCCAAGGTGAAGCCGATCCGGACGACTGGTCGCGCCTCGTGCTCTACACGCAGCAGGCCTACCCCCCGAGAATGCCAAGAGCCCTTTTTGATGCGGCACGGAACGATCCGCGCGCACTGCGGGATCCGGCATTCGATGAGGATGGCGCTACCGTGTCGTCGCGATTCTGGATCGTGGGGAGGCTGCCGTGAACCAGGAACTGCTCACGCCGCCAGCCAGGAAGCTCGCGAGCCCGCATGCTCAACCCTCGGCCATACTCTTCCGGTTTCCTGACGAAGACCCCTCTTGCCGGGATGCCGCCGTGCTTCTGGTGCTCGGCGAAGGCGCGCCAGTGCTGGCCGAGCGTTTCGCAGACTATGCGCAATCCCTCCCAGGCAGCAACTGGATGAAAACACTGGGCACGCTGGCGGCAGTACCCCAGCCACTCGACCACGTGCTGCCGCTGGCTGGCCGCCTGCCCTGCATCATCGCCATCAGCGGCGCGCTCACGCGCGAAGACATCCGGCTTGCCGCGCAGCTGATGCGGCTGGGAGGGCACTGTACCGTCGTGGTCGACGCCACGACCGCGATCAGGCCCGAATGGACATCGGTGATACGCCTGCCGCCGCACCGGTCACGCGCTGCCCAATGGGCATGGGCCATGCGCGTTTATCTGGATGCCATGCTCAACCGCGGCCTCATCTGTCTGGATGCTTTCGCCATCCAGGCCTGCACCCAGAACCGACTCAGCCAATTGACGGTGGTTCATGCCAAGGGCGAAGGACGTGCAATCGTTGGTGTCGAGCGTGCCGTGCAATCCCTCGCGAGGCGCTGCGACCTCCGTGCGTGCGACACCTTTCTCCTGCTGTTCCACACCGGGCCCGACATTAGGGTCAAGGAGCTTGCGTGGGGCATTCAGGCGTTCAGAAACGCTGTGGGAAAAGTCGGTTGTGAAGACTACCTGCTCAATGTTGGCCATCTGCCGACCCAAGACGACAAATTCGCTGTGAGCTTGCTGGCGGGTGCCAAGCGGCCATAGGAACGCGAATTCACGAGATCAATAGACAGACCATCATCGTTGGTTGCGCGTCACCTGCCTTCAGCTATCGGGGGATTTAGGAACATCACCAATTCAAGCGCTCTGAAGGCCGAAACCGGGTAACCAATCTTCTGTTCAACGCTGCGGTGAAACGCTTTGAATCTTAGATCAGCCTTCAGTTCATTCAGCTTGCCAATGTACTCAAGGTACGCACCGACTCGATTGACTCGATGGTTGTACGGCTTTTGCTCGTGAACGAACGAGTAGATTTTCGAATCCCAAATGGCAAAGTTCTCAGGAGAGACAAAGTGCAGGAGCTTTGATGCGCCGACTATAGAGTTGTTGACCACCTTTGCCAATGATTCGAGTTCGTCCGCTGTTAATGCGCCCGTTGTCTTCGCTTTCTGAAGAAGTAAAGCCGATTCACCAAGCGAAGGATTTGGGGGCTCAGGATACAAGTCGAGCACCGTGGGCATCCAGCCGTACACCATATGACACCCTCGCACGAAGTCAGACTCACTAAAATTGGCCACTGCCGACATGTAGGACGCGATATGTGGATACGACAAGATGTAAGAGTTGAGGGGAATTGCTGTTTGTGGCTCTAGTTCGAATACGTCTTGCATGGTACTCCTGTCGAATTTCCAGTTGATAAACACAGTGTGCGTCTGGGCATGCTTATATGCGCTACTTTCTACATTGGCCTGATCAGCTCTTGTCCAACAAGGCCTTATCCAAGCATTCGGTCACATACTCGGCGATTCCCGGCGCGTTGGATGCTCTCGGGCCGGCGACATTCAGGACCTTGACCTTGTACATCTCCAGGAAGCGTCGCAAGAATTTGACATCGACACCCGGACGGAAATGCCGGCAGGGCTTGCCGATCTTCTCAGCGAACTCCATCGTCCGCTTCGAACCAGTCGAGAGTTTTGGATCGAGGGTAAAGATGACCGTTGCGTCGCTATCGCGCACGTTCCACTCGGTCCGTTCAAGGTAGTTTGCGTTCGGGGTTTCCGTCAGCAGGTACTTCGGGTCGATCTTACCGTCCTCGGACTTGCGGCCTTTCGGGCACCAGCCGCCATGGTCAACACCGTTCGCAATCGCCCAGTCCAGAGCGGCCTGGTCAGCGCCGGACTGGCCGCCGGAGACGATCTTTAAACCAGACAGGTCAAAGGTTTTCTCGGACATCGATCTTCCTTATGGGGGTGGAGTGAAGCCCTATTTGAACCTACACGGCGACATTATGAGTCGCCGTTCCCCCTCAGGAACAGGAAAAACAAAGCCGGTTTTTCCGTCGACTCATATTGTCAGCGTCCTGCGTACGCTCCCCGACTGCATCACTCCCCACCATTCTCAATCACACGGAGAACGACATGGAACCGGTCGACGAAGCGCTGACTATCAACGACGACAACTTGGCCACATTGCTCGACAAGAAGGACCAGGCAAACGCTGATGGCATGTTCGAACTGTATATCCAATACAGGGAGGCGGGCGACGAAACGGAGGCACAAAAATGGCTGCGCAAGGCCGCCGCCCAGGGGCATTGCGGGGCGTTGGGCGTCCTCAGTGTGCTCGTCGACGAGGACGAACGTCTGGCGCACGAGTTGAAAGCAGCCGAACTCGGCTGCGACGAGGCCCAGTACAACCTGGGTATGTGGTACATGCACTATCTGATCGACGACTACGAGCCGGAAGACCACGTGCCGAAAGACTACGCCCGAGCGGCCTTCTGGCTCACGAAAGCCGCGAACCTGGGAAACATGGACGCCCAGCTGAGGCTGGGGCTGCTGTACCTCGAAGGCCAGGGTGTGCCGCAGGACGACGACATCGCAGTCGCCTGGATCCGCAAGTCCGTAGAGCAGGAGCACGTGTTCGCCTATCACGAGCTGGGGATGATGTACCTGAACGGCCGGGGCGTGCCGCAAAACGATGAAGAAGCAGCAGCCTGCTTCATGGAAGGGGCCAAACTCATGGACCTCGACGCAACCTATCAACTGGGTGTGATGTACCTCGAGGGCCGTGGCGTGGGGCAGGATGGCCGGGAGGCCTCCCTCTGGATACGCTGGGCTGCCCAGTGGGGCAACCGCGAAGCGCAGGCATTGCTCGGCGAGATGCTAGAACTGGGGCATGCCACCGCCAGAAATCCGGAGGAAGCCGCCGAATGGCTCGCCAAGGCCGCCGACATGGGGGATGACGATGCCCAGGTCCAGCTCGACCGGCTTCTGCGTTCGGGTGTGCTTGATCCAGGCACTCGGAACAGGATCGACCTCCACTGCCGCGCCCCGGGCACCGGACGGATTCTCCACTGAGCTTCGCCGGAGAGAACTTCCTCCGGTAAACGTATCCCCGGGCGTCCACGCCTTAAGCGGACGCCTTCCCCCGGCATCTTCCCCACTCCCGCCTGAATCACCCCACCCCGCGTGGTGCGCTGACACATATTGTCGACGCCATTCTTAGAGTACCCACCTGCTCCAGGCCGTACCGCTCTTTAAAAATTGTTGTGAATGTTCTTTTGCTGTTCTAAGTCGCGAGAGGTGGGCTCACGAGGCTCGCTGATCGCTTTGATTCTGTTTTCCAATATCAGAGGAAAAAATGATGAAAGCACAAAACGCTGTGGTGACGTTCAAGAAGACTGACGAGCGGTTCGGTGGGTTTTCGAATATGAGTGGTGAGTTCCCGATCCTGGTGAATGGAGTTCGGGTTCGTTCGACAGAACATCTTTATCAGGCTTTGAAGTTTCCGGATCATCCGGACGTTCAGGAGGCAATTCTGAACGAGCCGAGCCCGATGCGAGCGAAGTGGATCGCGAAGAGTAAGGATGACGAGAAGAAAAAGACGGAGGGGAATTTCAAGAAGATCAGAAAGGATTGGGATGAGATTCAGGTGGAGGTGATGGACTTCTGTCTGAAGATGAAGTTGATCTGGCACTGGGTAAAGTTCGGAAATCTGCTGCGGAGTACTGAAGGGAGGGCGATTTTCGAGCTTGAGGCGCGTGAGGTGAAGTCTCCGTTCTGGGGAGTGGTTCCTGATGGGGAGAGTTTCAGGGGTGAAAACACGCTCGGGAAGTTGTTGATGAAGTTGAGGAATGAGTTGATCGATTCAGATAACGAATCGCTCATGGTGGTGGAGGCCCCTTCTCATCTCGGGTTGAAGTTTCTGGGGGAGGAGATTGGTGTGATCGATCGGGGGGGACATCTGCTCAAGGGAGGCACTCGCTTCAGCGAGAGGGTCGCAGAGGTTCGCCCTTAAGGGTGGTGGACTATTCGGTAATTCCCTTCGGGGGTTTACCGGTGCCGCCCGCACGCCGTCGACGCATGTTGTCGACGGCGTCCCGACAATGCCAATAAACACATACGGAGATCACCACGATGGCCATCAAACTGCGCATGAAAAACCAAACCTTCCCGTCTTCCGAAGGGGCCGACAAATCCTATGAGGCGCTGATCCGCCTGTGGGTGCTTCGCCTGCTGGTTCCACTCGGCGGTCACCGCGAATTCCTGGCGATGTTCGGCTACCAGAATGACCATCTGGCGCACTATCTCGGCCTTCCGCAGGCCAACCAGGAGTTCGACATCAAGGTCGCGATGACGGAGTTGCGCAAGAAGCACGCCCAAGCGGAGCGTTGCCGAAATTCGGCGGCGCTGCCCGACACCCTGGCGCGGAACATTGCGCGCTACAGCGAGTTGTTGGGCTGGAGCAAGGCCGACGAGGCAGTAACCGCCTTCACGGTGCTGATGGAGACAGACCCGCGCCTCGAAGTCGCGTGCGGCTCGATCGAGAACGTCACAACAGCCAAACTGATCGACGTCCTGAGCGGCGTCCTCGGCATCGACCGAGAGGATATCCGGAACAGCGTGCTGCCCAAGTCGGGCCTGTGCGAATCGGGGTTCATCAAGGTGGAGATGAGCGCGACGCGTAGCCTGGTCAGGAAACTTGCCATGCTGTCCGACGAAACCTCGGACCGTCTGCGCTATATGGACGGCGACCCCTTCGAACTGTTGCGTGATGTCATCTTTCCGGCCGCATCACCCGAGCTCGGGCTCGATGATTTCGCCCACGTCAAATCCACGCTCGACGTGCTGCAGCCCTACCTCGCCCGCTCGATGGACGGCAAGGTGCGCGGAGTGAATGTCTTCATCCACGGCGCGCCGGGAACGGGCAAGACCCAGCTCGCGCTCGCGCTGGCCAAGGAACTGGGCTGTGATCTTTTCGAGATTTCGTCGCAGAACGAGTCCGGAAACGGCCTCAACGGCTACGGCCGCCTGCGCGCGCTGCGCGCAGCGCAGAGCATGCTGCGCAACCGCAAGGCAATGATCCTTTTCGACGAGGCCGAGGACGTGTTCGACGGCGGCTGGACGCACCGCGAGGACAAAGGCTCCGCGCGCTCGCAAAAGGCCTGGATGAACCGCCTGCTCGAGACCAATACTGCGCCCGTCATCTGGCTGTCGAACAATGTCGAGTGCATGGACCCGGCCTTCCTGCGCCGATTCGATGTCGTGCTCGAAATGCCCCTGCTGCGTGGCCGCCAGCGCGAACGGCTGATCGACGAGGCATGCGGCGATCTCATCGACACGACCGCGCGCAATCGCCTTGTCGAGGCGCGCGGACTGGCGCCGGCGGTCGTGCGGCGCGCGGCCCGCGTGGTGCGCACCATCCAGGACGTTCTCCCGGCGAGCCGCACCAGCGCCGTCCTCGAGCAGTTGATCGAAAGCACGCTGGAGGCGCAGGGTCACGGCGGACTGGCGGCCGGTGAAGCGGCTGCGCTGCCACCGAGCTACGACCCGCGCCATATCGCAGCCGATGTCGATCTGGCTCAGGTGTCAGCAGGCATCGTGCAGGCCAGGACAGGGCGCATCTGCCTGTACGGCCCGCCCGGCACCGGCAAGACCGCGTTCGGCCGCTGGCTCGCTACGCAACTCGACGTGCCGCTCCATGCCAAGCGTGTGTCGGACATCGTTTCGCCCTACGTGGGGCAGACCGAGCGCAACCTGGCGCGTGCATTCCGCGAAGCCGAAGCCGACGGTGCGGTGCTGCTGCTCGACGAGGTGGACAGTTTCCTGCAGGACCGCACGCGCGCCCAGCGTTCGTGGGAAGTGACCGCCGTCAACGAGATGCTCACGCAGATGGAAGCATATGACGGGGTGTTCATCGCCTCGACCAACCTGATGGACGGCCTGGATCAAGCCGCCCTGCGCCGCTTCGACCTCAAGGTGAAGTTCGGCTACCTGCGCCCCGCCCAGGTGGGGGACCTGTTCGAGGCCCACTGCGAGTCGCTCGGCCTGCCCGCCCCGGATGCCTCATCCCGCGCGGCAGTCGAGCGCTTGGCCACCCTGACGCCGGGCGACTTCGCAGCCGTCGCACGCCAGCATCGGTTCCGGCCGGTTGGCAGCGTTTCAGGCCTGATCGCGGCGCTGGAGGCGGAATGCAGCCTCAAGAAGGGCAGCCAGCGAGCCGTTGGTTTCATTTAATGAGCTATGAGGCGGGGCCGCCATGTCGGTGACGCTGGGGCCAGTAAGACTGATCGATTCGCGGTTGCGTGAATGAGGCCGGGATGCGCTGCGTGATTCCCTGCTTCCCAACACAAGAATCCACATCAAGGAACGTACATCTTGATAGGCCAGCCAGGCGATTAGGCGACACATCCTGTCGAGCCCTCTCCTACTCTGATCATCGTCCCGCAAAAAACAAACTTTTTTGGAGAGCGCAAGTGACAAACGACAAGCCGATAGCCAGCGAGGCACAGCCCGCGAGCCATTACATCGATGACGAATTCACGGCTCAATATCGGGCAGACGCCGAACGGGGCGCCCCCGACGCACAGTACGCGCTGAGCCGCGCATGCTTCACCAACTTCGACATGGATGAATTGGCCAATGCCATTGAAGCGCTGAAGTGGTTGCGCAAGGCCGCGGAACAGGGTCACGCCGATAGCCAGTTCGAACTGGGGGAATGGTACGAGCGAGGGCACTCTTATGGTGTTCCAATCAACTCCGTTTCCCAAGACGAGCGAGATGATTCGATCGCCGCCAAGTGGTACAGACAAGCCGCGGAGCAAGGTCATTCCGAGGCGCAGCTCTGGATTGGAATGATGTACCTGGAGGGGCGAGGTGTTCCTCAGGATGACAAGGAGGCTGCTGCCTGGATTCTCAAGTCAGCCGAAGGAACGACTGGCAGACATGTCGTGATCGCACAGGCATTGCTGGGCTCGCTGTATCAAGACGGAAGAGGTGTTCCAGAAAACATGGTTGAAGCAGCCAACTGGCGTCGAAAAGCCGCTGAACAGGGTGACCCCGATGCGCAGTACCAGCTAGCCTTGATGTACGCGCGAGGAACAGGCGTCCCGAAAGACGATACCCAACAAGCGTTCTGGCTGCGCAAGGCGGCCGAGCAAGTCCACCCCGATGCGCAGTATTACCTCGGCACGATGTATCACAAAGGCGTTGGCGGGCTACCCAAGGACGAACGCGAAGCAATCACCTGGTACCTGAAGGCCGCCGAGTCTGGCCACCCCTACGCCGAATTCGCGCTTGGCCTGATGTATGAGTCTGGACATGGCGTTCCCCAGGACAAAGCGGAAGCGATCAAATGGTTCCGCCTTGCGGAAGAGCATGGCGAGGAAATGGCGCCGGTAAAGCTTCGGGAAATGGGGGCTGAATCTCCTACTCCCCGAGACGAATAAAGGGCGTGTTCGATAACGCTTCGCGTAGCAAGCGAAGTTTTTCATCCTCCTGATTCCACGGAATCAGTTCCTTTGATTGGCCAGTTTGGACAACACCAAGCTGGCCATTTTTCTTGGCGGATCGCGATCGCACAGTCGTTTCCCATTTCATCAGGTTGTGTTCAGGCGAGTCACATAACCAAGATGGATGGATACCCACGTCTGCCTGCTTGCCAATCAAGAGTTGCCTGCGACACATGCTGTCGACCCGCTTGCCATGCTGTCTCCAACGTGAAGGCCAAGCGAGCGGCGCTGGCCTCACGTGTCCACAACCTCGTTCATCAGGAGACACACATGTCACTCATGCACACCTATTCCGTATTCCTCGTCCGCGTCGAGTCGAACGCCGGGCCATTGTCGAATCTTCGCATCGAGGTTCGCGCGCCCGACAACGAAACGGCCAAGCGGATGGCGGCCGCCCAGTTTCCGGGCTACCGCGCAGCCAGCGCCTCGCGCGTGCTTGGTGGATAAGGTCATGCCGCGCCATCCCGATCACCCCGGTAGCAAGCCGGGCGCGCCGAAGAACCGAACCGAGCAGCTGGTCGAGACCTTCACCCAGCAGATGCGAGAAACCTATGGGCTGCTGGGCAAGACGCTTATCCCCCTGATGGAAGACAAGCCGGAGGACATCGAAACCCTCATTGAGCTTGGCGGCGTGTACGAGCAGCTGGGGTGCATGCGTGAGGCGGCAACCACGTACGAGCGACTGCGGCAGCTGAACCCCGGTCGGCTTCCCAACGGTGCGCAGGCGTTTCTCGATCGGCATCGCGACCTCATTGACCCGGAAACATAAGACGCGCGCGACACCCGCTCCAGGCCCACTAAGGGCGAACCCACATGAACGCGCTGAGCGCCACCGCGCCGACCCGCCAGAATCACCTGCCGACACATTCTGTCGAGCGGGGTGGGATGCTGCTTTATCGATTCAGTTTTAACAAGGAAACCAACGTGTCCAGCCAGAAACCTCAACACCTCAAACGCAAATCCAAGGCAGAGAATGCGGCGGATTTCTTACCGTCCGAAGAATTCGCCCAAATGATCCTCGATGAACAAAGGAACGGCAATTGGCGCGAGCTCGACATCGACGATTATTTGGCTGAACTTCAGGCGTCGGTCAACCTGGCCGAGTACATGGAAGGCTTGCAGGCGCAGAGCGAGTTTTACTTGGCCAAAATCGGCGCACCTAAAGGCGAGGATGAAGCGATGACCTGGCTGCTCCGGGCTGCGGCGCGCGGTGACGCCGACGCGCAGCATCACCTCGGCTTGATGTACGCGACGAGGCGCCCGCAAGAGCCCGACGAGGCTCTCGGACTGCGGGACAAAATCCATACACGTGCTGAGCATGTCAAGAAAAATGATGTGGAGGCGATGTTCTGGCTTACTCGGGCTGCAGAGCAGGGACATTCCGACAGCGCTCTTGCTGTCGGCCTGATGTATGACGCGGGCCGCGGTCGTCGCCGGAACCACGCCGAGGCCGTCAAATGGGTCCAAAAAGCCAACAACCTGGGCTCTGACGCCGCGTGCAAGTGGCTCGAGTCCCAGGGACGCTAACCACTCAAACCCTGAGCGGCCGCCACACCCCGGGGTGACCGGGTCACACCAAGGATTTTCAGCCCCAGCCGACAGAATCGCGGCCTACGCCCACAAGGAGAAGACATGAAAGCACTGATCTTGACCACACTGGCGCTCGTATTGACCGCCTGCTCCTCCATCGCCACCAAGCAAGAAGGCACGGCCGACTCCAAGGCAGGCGCGGCGGCAACCCGCTTGGCCGAATCGTCCTTCGAGGAAGCGGGCGGAACCTTGAACCTGGTGTTCGACGACCAGGGCAGCTGGACGAAGATCACCGCCAAGGGCACGGCCAGCCTCGGCGAGGACACTCCGTCGGCGCGCGAAACCGCGCTAATGATCGCCACCATGCGCGCCAAACGCTCGGTCGCCGAGTTCCTCAACAACGACGTCAAGTCCTCCAAGACCCTGACCCGCGTCGCCCGCAGCTACGCGCGCACCTTCCAGTCGAAAGACACGGAGAACCAGGCGGCGTCGACGAACGACCTGGATTCGGACGCGATGGCCGACCTCGACACCGACGGCAAGGACACCCGCGCCGAGAAGGCCCGGCAGGCCCAGCGCTTCGCTTCGATCCTGACCGAGCGCATCCAGGACAACAGCGCCGCCATCCTCAAGGGCGCCTACGTCAGCCACCGCGCCCTGCAGGACGGCCAGGTGGTCGTGGAGCTCACCACCACCCGCCAGTCCGTCGCCGCGGCGCATCAGGTGTCCAGCATGATGCGGGGCACGCTGCAATGAAGCGATGGATCGCCCTCCTCGCCTGCCTGAGCCTGAACGCCCAGGCGGCTGAAGTCACCGTCACCGGCTACGGAAAATCGGTCGACGAGGCGCTCACCAACGCGAAGACCGCCGCCGTCGGCCAGGTCGCCGGGACGTTCGTCACCGGCCAGTCGACGCTGGACGGCGACGCCTATCGCTCGCGGACCGACCAATACAACGGCGGCCGGATCAGGAAGCACGAGATCCTGTCCGTCGACGAGGAGAACGGACTGTTCGCCGTGCGCATCCTCGCCGACGTCGATGCCGACAAGGTCAACACCGTGGTCGTCTCGGACGGCGCCGAGATCGACGCGCAGGTCGCCGACCAGCTCGACAGCGCGCGGAACGACCACGAGAAGACGCGGCGGATCGTCGAAGCGCTGGATGATCCCGCCCAGGCTTTTGCCGTCGAGGTCACGAAGCTCACCTATCGCAATCGAGGCGAGTTCACCGATCTCATCGTGCAGGGGCGGATCGTCTATTCCCCCAAGTGGTACGACGACGTCCGGGTGATGGCGCAGACGATCGGCCGCAAGGTCGACATCGGTTCGAAATGGCGAGAGGCCCTGTGGGGGCTGGCAGCCCTCTCTGCTGCCATCAACCCGATGCTGCCGGGCACCCTGTCCTCGGTCGCCCGCCATGCCAACCCGCCGCCGAAGCCCAGCTCGGAGCCCATGGTCTGCTTCGGCAAGGACAACGGTTGGGACGTCGACGAATGCTACGAGACCCGCCACCCCTTCACCAACATCCAAGGAAATGGGCTGCTGCGGATCTACGGCGGTCTGGTTCAGGACGACGGCCGGGTTCCCTTTGGCGAGCTGCAGGTCGACCTTGGCAACGCGCTTTTCCTGGCGGTGTATCCGGAGCGGCGTTTCTATTTCTCGAAAAGCGGCAAGGACCGCAAGTTCACGAATCCCGGAGTCGTGCTGTTTCGCAAGGGATCGCAGCCCTTCGAGCAGGTCATCACCCTGCCCACCCGGAAGCTGGCGCAGGCTGGTCGAATCGAGTTCGCCGGACTGCGGGGCGGGGTTCGTTGAACAGGTTTGACTGAGGGCGGCACAAATGAACAAACAAGCATTCCTGGCCGATCCGGACGTCGAGGACTTCCTGGCCTGGATGACGCGCGAGTTGCCGCGGCTGAAGGTTCACCTAGACATCAAACGATCCCGCTTCGTGCCTTCGGGCGTGAACGTGGAGGTCACCGGGCTGCAGAACGTCCTGCCGCACTACGCATGGAAGTCGCACGGCATGGCACACGGCGACTGGGTGGAAACAAGCGCATATCTGGCCGCTTTGGCCAATGCTCTGCGAGACGCAGTGCAGAGAGACGGCGACCCGGACGCGCTGGCGGCCTGCCGGGAGATCCTTCGATGGGGCGGCAATCGCGGATGGCACCGGGGCGCCTACCCTTTTCTCAGCGCGAGGGCCGCCGCTGGCGTGCTATGCCGATACCTGAGAGACACGGGCGCTGCCCTTGCGCTGGACACGGCGGATGTGGACGCCCTCGTCCCGCCAGTAGAGACGCTCGACTCGATGCTCACCAAGGTGCATGCACTCTACGCCGAGGACGGGTTGCCTATCTATGGCGCAAGGGTTGCTGCCGCCATCGGTACGCTCGTGGAAATGTGGCGCGTGGCAACCGGCAAGTCCGAAAATCCCCTGCCCGCGCCGCTGACCTTCCCTGCCACCACGGCATCGCGCACCGCTCGCAGGCGCTTCCCGCGCGCCCGCTCTCCAGGCGTCTTGGCGCATGGCGCGCCCGAAACGGCCGGCCAATGGGCCAGCGCCAAGGTCCGCTTGGGATGGGTCATGGGAAGCATATTGGGAAGGCTGCCCGATCTGTTTTCGGAGTGCTGCCATGCAGCGAGCCTTGCCGACCGAATGCATGCGTTTGGGGCATCGCTGGTCATGGTTGGGTACGACCTGGAATGCATCGACTGCACGCGTTGTGGGTAGCCACACCCGGCAGCAAGAGCCATACACGTCACAGACATCAAGTTGGCGGCCTGTGGGGCGGCAGGCCTTTACGCAGATTTAAAGATTAAATCATCGTGGCCGTAAGCATGATTGGCCCCAGATGCACGCTTACTAAGGAGCAAACCAAATGCCTGTCGTTTTCCCGCATGCAAACAACTTCCAGATCTCCGATGCGCACTTCCGACAAGCGTGGGAAAACCTGCTTCGCGAACACGATCACAATTTCCAGGGACCTGAGCTACCTCATCTGCATAGGAGGTGGAGTCTGGCGGAACTCAACGAGAGGGGCTATCAACTGGGACTTGAGTACCTGCTGAGAAGCCTAGTTCCAGTTGCTTCGCAGAATACTGCCCAAGCAACCCGTGCTTTTCTTGCAGCCAACACCCACATCGTCATCCCTACGCAAGAGCAAGTAGTCAATCCAGCAACTGGCCGTATGGTCGCCGGAGTTCAACTTTTGCCGGCAAATTAGTAAACCGGTTCGCTTCCAGTTTCACCAGTAGCGAAATTTGAAAACCAGAGGAAAGCAGCGATGCCCCGCGCCAACAACCAGAATCGCCTTGGGTACTGTCCCGCGATTCCACATGCACAGATCCACGCACAAAGAAATGCTTATCGATACCCTGCCGTCGCATTGCTAGGGCCGGTGGGTAGTCATACTCACGTGGGATTTGGCTCCACTCGAGCCCTTGATTCTCACTTTAACGGATTACTGCGTTCGGCCGAACATAATGACAAGCTTCTCGCCTACCTTGGAATTATTTACTGGGGGCATTTCAGCGGTTCCACGGGCAGAACCACGCCACAACGGGCGTTGGGTAAAGTGAACCTTGCCTACTACGGCCAAGACAGAGTCCATAGAGGCCGTGCGCAACACATGCAAGGAGTAGTTGATTTGGCTCTACCCGAGGTCGCACGGTCGATAGACGATGCTGCCGCCTTGATAGCAGCGAATCAATACGGCGATGCGGCAAGAAGATTAACGGACCTGCCTGGAATTCAGTTCGCCTTTGCGACGAAGATCTGCGCCTTTTTGGACCCCGAAAAATGTGGTGTCGCTGATTCCTTGATTGCAGGCAAGTACCCGGGTTTCGGATTCGCATCAAATGGACAGGGGTACATCACGAACACGGTCGGCAACAGCGCACAGTACGATCAATACTGCGTTTGCCTGCAAGACATGGCCAGGGTCCTAAATGCGGCCCCTGCCCCCTACTCCAACTGGACTGATCGAGACGGCGCCCTGCAACGTTGGCGCGCGATCGATGCCGAACGCGCACTTTATTGAAACAAGCCATGACGCGCCCCGCCCCTTCCAGAGATTGGAAGAACAAAGCCGAAGCGCTTGTGAAAGAACACAAGCGGAAAAAGGACGCTTACACTAAGGAAAAAGGAACGAAAGAAGTACCCAAAAACTTTCCGTATTCAGCCGAGCTCAAGACTGGCGCGGTCGCGTTAGTCAACCAGCGCAAGGCAGAACTGGCTGCGATCATAAAGCCGAGCAACCGCAGTTTGGAAGCATGCCAAGCAGCCGATGCGCTCGTGATCAAGGAAGTCACCAAGGCACTCGAAATCGGCAATCCAAAACGGCTCGAGGAGTGGCTTGAAAAATACGAGCATGGACAACTGGATGCCAAGAAGAAAGGGAAAGGCAAGTCTGGCGACCGATACACGCGCCAGGATTACCTGCTGACGCTACTCCCTGAGTCCTCGAAGGACTTCAACGAACAGGCGCAGAAGGCCGTACTTGCTGAGCTCCGGAGAGAAGGGTACGTGGTCTCGAAAAAGACGGCGTTCGAGCGGGACATCGACGCGCTGATTGAACGCGGGAAACTCTACCCCGGCGATCCCGATGACCTCGATGACGCGGACGACGACGATGACGAAGTCAGCGAAAGCGGGGGCAAGAAAAAGCCTTCAGCCAGGAATTGGTACAAGTATCAGACGAAGAGCCTGCGGTTCGAGTCGCTCTCCGTGACAGATGCGCTCTCGCTCAACCTGCTGGAGAGCTTCCTGCTGCCGATACTGCCGGCCGACACAATCAAGAAGATCAAGCCGATCTTCCAGCAAGCCAGCGACAAGCTCAAGCAAGAAGCCGGCGCCAACAAACTCGCGCGATGGGTCGAACGGGTGGCCGTCGTTTCGCCGACCCCGCCTTTCCTGCCCCCGAAACCGGACGACGCGCTTCTGGCCGCATCTCACCCGGGCAAGTCACAAAAGGAAATCAAGGAGCTCCTCGACAATGCCTACGACGTCATACGCGCATGCCTATTCGATGAGCAGCAAGTAAAGATCTGGTACGTAAAGCCGGGCGCCGAACCGAAGTGGCACACCGTCAACCCGGTGGGATTGGTCCAGCGCGATCAGGTCACCTACCTGCTGGCCACGTTTCCCACGGACAAGAAAAACCCACCCACCGTTCTGATGTTTGCGATGCATCGGGTGATCGACGCCGAGAAAGCGCATGTCCCGGCGAACGCGCCCAGGGATTTCTCGCTGCAGGCCCACATCGACGCCGGCGGGATGGGCTTTTCCGACAAGGGAACGGTCGAGAAGATCAAGCTGAAGGCATGGTTCTCGAAACCTCTCGGCAACAGACTAGCCCAGACGAGGCTGTCGGAAGATCAGACCATCCGGGACACCGAAGACGGCGTCGAATTGACCGCCACGGTCATCGACAATTGGACCCTGCGCTGGTGGATTCTCTCCAAGACCGGCGACATCGAGGTAATTGAGCCCAGGGCTTTACGCGAGGACATTGCCAAGACGTTGCGCGGTGGGGCGGCGCGCTACAAGTGAGAAAAATGAGGGTTAGCAACCAGCCTGCCCGGACGGCCATACCGCTCGCGGGATACGGCTAGGCGGCTTCGCCGCCTCCCCCTCGGGGACTCGGGGTCGCCTACCGCTCGCCCCTACGCCTTCGGCTCCGGGTTCCGGCCTGCGGCCTCCTGGCACATGGCCGCCGGAGACGCCCGGCCCCGGCTCCGCCGGGGTGCCCGCCACCCTCTCGGGCTGGCGGCCGGGCTGCAACTCTGGAATGCAAAGGGGTAGGATGCCTTCAGTTCTGTTGCCTCAGCTCAGCCGATCATCTCTGCCGTGCCTTGGGAAGATCTCATCTGCTCAAGCACTCCCTCCAGCCGCGCAAGTTTCGCTGCGATTTCGCCGGCGTCCTTTCGCGTTCTAGCAAGCTCGCTGGAGAGATTCTGTTTGTCGGCCTCCAGTTTGGCGATAACTTCCGCGCTGCGCTGCTTCTGGTCCTTCAGCCGCGACTCCAAGCTGGTGACCAGCTCCCGTTTCGATTCGAGGCTTGCCAGTGTAGCGGCTACCGTGGTTTCCGCTTTATGCCGTGCCTCCCGTTCGCCTTGTAGTTCCTTGTGCGATCGCTCCAGACTGCTTTCCAAGTGAGGGATTCCGTCCAGACGCAGCATCACTTTGGCCAACTCGACACGCAATGCCTCAGCGTCTTCGCGCTCACGTATGGCGTCAGATCTTGCGGCGTCAATGGAGCCCCGAGCCTCGCGGCTGCTTCTCTCAAGTTCTGCCTGCAGTTGATCGATGCGCCCCTGTAAAGACGCGCAAGCGCTCCGTTCATTGCCCAGGGATTCACTCATTTCTTCGATCTCTAGTTGCTGGCGTTCATTCTCGGAAGCCAGCTCCGAAACGGCTTGGTTCGCCTTGTTCAAAGACTCTTCGATCTCTCGCCTCTGCTCAGCGATTTCCTGGCCCAGGAACTCTAAAATTGTGCGTTGTACTGCCGGTGGGAGCGACAGCGTTACTTCCGTTTGCCTGCTTCGCCCCTCTCGCCACTGGGCAAGGTGTTTGTGAATCGTGCCCATGCTTCCACGCCTTCCAAGACGCTCGTAGATTGCATTCTGCGTAGGTTCAACACCCTCTTCCTTGATAGTCTCGGCGATGAGAGCAACTTGCTCATATGTGACTGCTGATGGACGTCCCATTACTTAGCTCCTTATACGATACGTTTCAGCACGGTATGAAACGATATGAATTAATCGATACGATACGAATGTCTGGGTGCGGAACAGATCAGCCCCTCAATGCCTGTCCAATACGATCCAAAAATTTGCGTGCAGGGATATCAGTCCTCCAGCCAAGGCAACGCTGCCTTCAGCTTGGCTAGGCAAGCCAGATGATCGACTTTTTGCTCAACTTCTTCATGATCGCCTTTCTCCGGCTCCTGCCATTCATTTTTCCGGCGGGACAATTCGCACATCGTTTTGTGCCACACCTCCAGGTCACTATTGCTGGGGTTGCGTAAATCGACCCCCGTCTCCGCCAGCACTTTCCAAGTCGTGTACGTCAGCCTATCGAGGGCGTGCCAAGAGGGCTTCTCCCCGAGAGAACCCGCTGCTTTGAGAGCGCGCAACCAAGCCGCCCGGGTTTCAGATCGTGAGAACTCGGCAAGGGACAGGAAAGCCGGCCAGGCAAAAGGACGGGCTTGATCAAGCTCCCCCAAGCGCGTCACCGCACGAGCAATGTCCTCCCCGCTCAATCCAGCCAAAGTAATGTGCCGGGCCCATACCTCGATCCACACGTTTGCGCCCGCGAGATTGCGAGTGGCAGCTGCCACTACCGGGAAGAGCGGCGCCAGTTCGCTCAAGAGTTGGCGGGCCACTCCGCGGCTCATTTCCAGCGTAGATGGGTCGACTTCCAAATCCACGCGCGCTCTGTCATCCGGACTCGCAGAATCCCAATCAGCGAGTGACGAAGGGAGGTGTTTCTTGAGTGGCTTCATTCTCGCTCCTCCGTGAATTCACCTTCGAAGCATCCCCCTGCGGAGGCCGAGGTCAGGGAGTTTTCCCCCATCGTTGCCCACGCCGGCGCCTCGCCTGAGGAGCATCCACTCATTTTTCTGAGCGCCCGCAGCGTCGCACTGGGAAAAGCCCTGCCTCGGTTATCCAGCCTTTGAGCGCAAACAACCGCTTCTTTGATCTGTCTCGTAGGGAACTCCCTGATCAAAGCCAGAGCCTGGGAGTCGGGCAAGTTGCCTTGCTCGAAGTGGATGTTGGTCGCCGGGTCAACGATGAATAGGTGTTTCTTTTTCCCCTCCACGCCGAATCCTGCGCTGGAGCGTTTGGCTTTTCTATCTCCCCCACTCTCTAGAGCAGAGGAATAGTGTTTCTTACACCTAGTGTGTAGAGATGGGTTTTCCGCATCCTGCATTTCCGGCTTGGATTTCGCCGCACCCGGAGAATCCGTCTGCGGCGCCGAACCTTGCTCATCACTCAACTTGAAAATTGGACGATCAGCCACATGCCACACCTGCTCGTAAAACCGCCCGCTTCTTCTCTGAGTTTCGATCCGCAAGTAGCCGGCGTCCTGAAGCTCTTTGACTACCGCAGACACGGCGTCCCTACCGTTGCCGTGCCCGACGTTTTTGCGCAATGCCGCGAGGTGGTTGAGCCTGAATTTCCAGTCAGTAGGCAGGTCCAGCATGTATGTGAGCATCCCGAGGCCCCGCCAACCAATACTGCGGTCCTGGATGGTAGAGCTCGGTAACCTAAGGAAGGGATCGACGGATCGGTGCGTCTCGAGAATGATCTCAGACTCGTCCTTTTCAATCATGACCACCCTCCTTTTTTGCCTGAGCTGCACGCCACTCCCGCACCGACAACCCTGCCTGCGTCGCCGCCAACCGCTCAGCCTTGGTGCTTGCCCCCCTGCCTGGCACGCGTTTGTGAGCTTTTCGTGCGCCACCGCGTGCCTTGTGCTGCTGGATGTATGCGATCACGTCCGTCACGACCCACAATGGCGTCCGACACCCGGGCGGAGTGCTCGCTGGAGGTACGGATTCAGGATTGCGGCAGCGGTCGGCTTGGAGGCTCTGAACCGATCTTCCCATCAGTTGGGCTAGACCTTGGTAGCCCACCACAGGCGGAAAATTGAACAGGAGTTGAACTACAGGTGTAGGCGAGTAGTGTTCGTCACCCGCATTTGCGCAGCGAAGTGACGCAGACAACGTAGTGTGCTTGCAGGCATCCATCGATAGGCCCTCATAAAAAAGTTGAACGGCAACATTTTTAGAAAGTCCGAGGGTCCGACAGTCCGAAGGTCCTGCAGCTATCGCCGCCGACCTTATGCCCAAAACATGCAGCCTCCAGGGGCCACCGTTTCGGTATTTGTGTTTCGCTTGGGTCACCGCGGCTTGAGCCATCGCGGCATAAATTCCCTCGAGAAACGTTAGCAGAAGAACGCTATAACTTTTCGCCCGATGACAAGGTTTTCGGAAGGCTTGGTCTACCTTGCCGTTCGCGACGAGGATTGATGAGTGCTTCCGAGGTGGCAGCACATAGATTTGTCACCCATTTGTCACCCTCGCGGTGACAAGCGGGTGAAATCGAGGGAAGCCGAAAGCAACCGGATGAAACTGTATAATATTGTTTTTATTGACATTGATGGTGCCGCTTATCCGAATCGAACGGATGACCTACCGCTTACAAGGCGGTTGCTCTACCAACTGAGCTAAAGCGGCAAAGGGCGACATTATAGCCACGCCATGCGCCGACCGCGCATCACTTGACGACCTTAAGCGCAGGACGACCCTTGGACGGTGTGGAGGGC
>JACDJA010001020.1_pt1 | contig 25804 bp, 21 predicted proteins | sample 7449241 | NCBI WGS metagenome assembly JACDJA01 (sample SAMN14253289, study PRJNA609438) | sludge metagenome | isolation source: initial anaerobic sludge | collected 2018-12-20 | reverse complement strand
GTTTAAAAAAAAACCTGGAGCGGCGGCTATTGTATTGGATGCGCCCACACGGCCAAAACCTTACAATGCGCCGCAGGGTTCCGACTTCAGTCGGCAATGCCAGCAGATGATCCCTGCTTGGACGCGCGAGCTTCGAACGCCTTGATCAATCCGAAGATCGCAAAGCCATACACCACGACGGCACCGATGAACTGGAACATGGTTGTCTCCTTTCGAATCAATGAGCGGCAGCCTGAGCGACCTTCTCGGCCAAGCGGTTGCGTAACGTGTCGGTCTTGGGCTCCGCAGCGTCCGGGCGCTGCGGAATGGCCGGCGGGTAAAGCTCCTCCACGACGGCCGGCACATCTTCTTCCAGCTCCTCAAACGTACCGTTGGCGAAGCCCTTGCGCGCCGCATCATCCAGTGCTGACTGGTTGAAGCCACTGGAAAGTCGTTGCTCGTTCAGCTCTCGTGCCTGCGCGATGGCCTGTTCCAACGTCATCCCGAAACGCACCACCATATCCACGTAGTAGATCGGCGTGTGGTAGCTCATCGTGGTGGACTTACCGCGCAACCTCAGTTCCAGCGGCAGACTGGCCAACAAGTCACCCGACACAGCCCGGAAGTATTCCAGCCGCGCCGCCAGCGTACGGATGGTGTTGTACGATGTGGTGCGCAGCACGAAGCTGCCCAGCGCATCGCTCTCCCCATCGCCCACCACCACATTGAGCCGCGCGTAGGCCTTGCACTCGCCGTGTGCGAACGAGCAGGCCTCCGGGCCGGGGCACGGCACGCTGGTCGCGCCTTCCTTGCTCATCCGTCGGGCGGTTTCGCCGTTACCTACACACACCGGTCGCCCTGTCGTGCGGTCGAACAGCGAGTAGTCCGCGCGCAGATTGAGTGCCGGGTCGTTGAACAGCAGCCGCACCGGAATTGCGCGCAGCTTCTGGCCTTCCGCTTGCTTGCGCAGAGACTCGTTGAGCGGGTGCAGCACCCAACCCTCCCGATTTTGGATCTGGCTGGTGAGGGTGAACTGGTCGTCCTTCTCCGGCAGGCGCTTGCCGTTGCGCTCAACCACACGCCCAATGGAAATCCGCCCGATCACGGGCGGTGTGATAGCCAAACCTTTCAACATGATGAACTCCTGAGGCTAGGGAGCGGATGCAAGTGACAGCACGAACCGGCGCGAGCCGGGACGGGTCACGGTGTAATTCGCAACAAGATCGGGGTGGTCGGCGGCCAGCCGCTTGGTGTCGAGGCTGGTGCTGTCTTTCGATCGCCTGAAGGTGACTTCGCCACCTTGGAACACGGCGCGGGAAGCGTCGCCCATCGCCTGCTGGATGGTTTGCTTGCACTGCTCGGCTCGCAGCCCCTTTTCTTCCAGTTCGGTCTTCAGCGCCGACAGCGACGCGAAGGACCGGCACAGGGTCTCGTCGTCCGTGAAATCGAGCAGCGTATCGTTACCGGGGTAGAGCTGGCGCAGGGCCCTCGCGGATGACTCGCTGCCATCGGAAGGCGGCTCAATGTCGTGTTGCACGCACTCCCAGAATTTCGTCTCCAGCACGATCAGCCGGGCGATGACCTCGTCGTCCCGTTCGATGCGGTGGATCTCCAACTGTTGGCCGCACAACAGCACGGCGACGTCCGCTGCGCGCTGGCCCGTCACGGCGAGCTGGTGCTGCACCTGCAGCTGGACGTACTCGGGCACGCCGTCCTTCCACAGCCGCGCGCCGAATTCGCCGGCGGTTTTGCATTCCAAAATTTGCACCTCCGGACTGCCCACGACCTCCCGGTCGATGTTTGCCAGCATGAAGCTGAAGGTGGGGTGCTGAAGCACGGCGTTGACCCGCCTGACCTTGCGACCAGTCTTCTCTTGGTAGGCGGTAGCCACGAAAGGTTCGAGCAGCGTGCCCCAGTAGCGCGGATCCTCCATGTTTGGACTTTCCACGTGCGCGACGACACGCCCGGTTTTCTCCGCCCACAGCTCCAGCGGGCTCTTGTAAGGGTTGAGGCCGACCGCGGTGGCGGCATCGGAGCTGCCGATGCCGCCCTGGCGCACTTCCAGCCATTGGCCCCGGTTCAGCGTGCGTGTATCGACCAACCGCAAGGCAGATCGCTTTTTCATGGCGGTTCTCCTAAAAGAAACGCCCGGCCAAAGGGCCGGGCGTTATGTCGTTTGCATCAAAGATGAATCCTCTGCGTGGCCGATCTCACCAACTGGCGCGGTAATAGATGTCCCAGCCTTGCTCCTGCAATCGCTTGGCGTGGCGAAGGACTTTCAGCGTGTAGTCGACATCACTTTCCTCCAGCGTCTCATCCTCATCGGCGGTGAAATACTCGTTGGCACTCGCCGGGTCATCGCCGACCTGTTCGAGCTGTTCCTCCAGCTCCATCAAAGCGTCTACCGAAACGAAGGCGGGGCGGTCGTCGTCGTGTCCTCCCTGGACGTTACCGACGAACCATTGATGCAAGGCCACGAACTTGCACCAGTAGCCGACGCGCACCGTGACGCTACAGACCTCCAGCAAAGAGGCGTCGTTTCCCGGTTTGTCCTTCGGTGGCACATAGCCGATGGCCGCGCCAATGGCACGACGCATCGGTTCTGTCTGCGAGTCGCAGGGCGCCACGTGCCGCTTGGCTTCCAGGTACATGTCGAGTCCCATGACATGACTTCTTCAGGCCACCAGCTTCATCGCTTCGTCCCAGGCTCGCTGCTTGATCTGCGCACCTTGGCCGAACCAGGCCGCGTCACGACGGTGATCGTCGCTGCGTGCCCGGCGGTGGTGATCGACGAACTCGGTCACGCTGTTAAGCAGGCCCCATGCCGTACCCCGACTGGAGGCCATCAGCGCGCCGCGGCCGCCGCCTTCGTACAGCGAACGCACCGTGGCCAAGGCCTGCTCGTTGACCACCGGTGCCTTGCCGTCCGGCGCTGCGTAGGTCAGTACCCGGCACAGCAGGCCTTCGACCGAGTCCGGATCGACCGGGCGATCGACCAACGCCTTCATGCGGACGACGAAGCCATCCCAGGACGACACGGTGATTCCCAACTGGCGCTTGACCGTGTCCGCATCGAACTGGCTGCGGTGCGGCACCTTGATGGCGCTGCTGGCGTTCCCCAGAGCGATTTGCAGGGTGTTGTTGCAAACCACCCTCACGGAGGTGAACTGTGCCGTGGTGGCCAGCGTGCCGTCGCAGGCGGTGGCCAGCAACAGGTAACCATCCACCCGATCGCGGCCTTTGAGCGTCGTGCTCTGGCCCGTCTTCGCCAGCGCCCAGAACTTGCGGCCCTCGCGCAGCACGCCGGCCGTTTCCAGTTCGAACCCGTTGCAGGCGGTCAGGTCACGATAGAACTCCAGGATCTCGCCCGGCTGCACCACGTGAAAGCGCTTGGACACCACCGCCAACGGGGCCTTGGTATCGGAGCGGTAGAGCACCTTCTGTTCCGGAAAGGCGTTGATGACCCCAACATTGTTGTTGCCAGAGATGTAGCGGACTTCAGACTGCTCGATCTGCCAGTCCATGCCCGCGTTCTTCTTCCAGACCTCGATGGGCTGCTGCGGGGCAAGCTTGTTGCCCAAGCCGTGCCACGGCTTCTCGCCGGCATAGGCCATGGTTTCAACCAGGTGCATTGTCGTTTCCTCGTAAGTGGGTGGCATAAACGCACAAGGCCCGGACATGCCGGGCCTTGTGCGCTGTGCTTGTGACGCGTTGAATCAGGGAGCTTTGAAATCGCTACAGCGGGTGCATCGGACGATGCCGATCAGTACCGCGGTCGCAACCACCAGGGCGCAGTAGACCGTTTCTAGTTTGCCTGTCATGAGTCCGGAATCCCTTGCAAACGCTGCGACGCGGAGCGTCCAAACGCGAAGCCGATGACCACCGGCTTCACATGAGTAATATAGGTTTGAGATTTTTTGGCATCGAGGTTCTTGTCTTTCGAGACGTAACGCCGTTCCGTGCTCTTCGTGGGGAGGTCTGGTCAAGTTCACCACAGACTAGAGCGATGACAGGTGGAATCCACAGCCAAAAGCGGTCATTGCTGCGCGAAAAAAGACGACCACTGGACAATGGCTCAGGTCACACCCACACGACTTTGCCCGAGCGCACGAAGTAGTGCGACCTGCATCCATCCTTGAGCCAGACAGATGGGCGAAGCGTCGGTCTGCGCTGTTGGTCCAATTGCAACGTCCATCGAGGCTTTACCCCATCAAGGAGCGGTAGCTCGACCCGTTGTCCGCAGCCACAGGGGCACCTCATCACCACGGACCAGTCTTCCCCTCCATCGCGCAGAACGATCAAGTCCCGCGGGGGCAGGTCCTTTGGAAGCGCGTCACATTCGATGAAGGCCAATCGCCGCGACGGTCGCACCCATTCCTTGAACTGCAACCAGAGCTGTCTCAGACGCATCCCGTATCCTCCTGACCGAGCACCGGCAGCCCAAGCAGTGGTTCCTTCGCGCCGTCGGCAAGCAGGGCGGACGGATTGGCTGGAAACTCACTCTCGGCCGTGAATTCCTCGAAGGCCTCGGCCAACATGAAGCGCGTGCGCGCGTACCGCGCGTTTGGCTCATGCCGGAAGGGGTATGCCCGCGCAATGAACTCCAACATGCAGGCACTGGCCGCGCGCAGGTTCAAGGAAATAACCGCCGGGGCCTGTTCTGGCAGCCCCTCGATGTATCCCGCCTTCACCTGCTCGGCATGTGCGCCAGGATCGGACTCAGCGAGTGCCTCTGCTTGGAGGGAAGCTGCCGTGTATACGCCCCGGTCGCCCAAGCTGCTGCCGCCAGGCTTGACGTAGTCGATGCGGCCTGTGACTTCCGCGATGGCCAGCCCATCGCCCGTCTTGCGGGTCGGGATTGCCACGCCGACGTCGAACAGAGGCAGCAGGAAACAGGCCGCGATGCGGTCAGCGATCATGCGACCGCGGTGCGTGTCCACGCAGCAGAAGACGACGTCAGCCTGGGCGGCTGCGAGCACAGCCTTGCGCGTCATCACGTTCGCGTCGATGTCTTCGAAAAAGGAAGTTTCCCGGTACTGGTTGACGCGCTCGCCGAACGCTGCGACCTTCGTCCGCCGGCCCCGGGCGTCCGCCAATGACGTGTTCAGGATGCGATTGAGGTTCTTGTCCTCGACATGATCATGGTCGATGCCAATCACCCGGCCGAACCCCAATCTGCAAGCCTGCTCCGCCACGGGGGAACCAGTGCCCGAGATTCCAATGACACATGCCGTCAACCGTGAGAGTTCGCCGCGCATGTCGGAGGTGAAAGCCATGGGTCGGATCGCGGCACCCGAAAGATCGTCGCGCCACCAGAACTGGAGATCGTCACCGACCACCGCAACCAGGTCCACGAGGCTCAGGTCACCATGCGGGTCGTACAGGCGTGCGAGCAGCACCCCACTGGGCAACATGATGGCCGAGCCATGCAGGTCGCCCACGGCCTCGAAGATGCAAGGCATCACCTCCTGATCGCTGGCGTCATCCGTGTCAGAGAAATCCGGGAAGCCGTACGGATGAGAATGCACCAGTATCAAGGAGAGCTGCTCGGGTGCTGCAATGTCGATCGCCTCCTCGATATGTGCGCCAGGCCAGGTCAGGGAGTGCTCGGTACGGCTTGCACAGGCGTTGTGCGGCACAAGCACTACGTCACGTGCAATCAGCCGTAGCCGCTGGCCAGGCACGCGAGCGCACACCAGTACTGCTGCCGCTTCCTTGTGATCGCCAGGGAAGAGGTGGGCACGAAGCTGGTCCTTGACAGTGGCCGAAAGGCTCAAGGTCGCGCGCGGCATCATTCGCCCAGCTCCTTGGCCAAGCAGCTCTCCACCAGCACCAGATGGGTACGTACATTGTCGGCGGCCGAATCCCAGGCGCTGGCGGCGTTCCGGTGGCGCGACCACCCCTGGTACTCCACGCCGTCAATAGTCGCGCGCACTTGGACCCTCGGTATTTCCACGCCGTTTGTGCGACCGACGAAGGGCGCGAAGTAGAACATGTCCACCTGGGAGGCGGGGTAATCCTTCGGGATATCGAGCGCCAACGTGGTCGCCCCCGGGGCGTAGCCGGTCGGCAGCGGGTAGTCGTGTATGAGCAGCCACCGCCGCTCTCCCTCGAAGACTGTCTCCCAGCGCAAGCCAAGGCTATCCAAATAGGCGTGATCGGCCGCGAGCAACTTGAAGAGCCGGCGCGGAGCCAACTGCTTTCCCTCGCCGTTGTCCACGTTGCGTTGCATCAGGCGGATCTTCTCGATACCGGGGGTGCGCAGGTCCACGATTTGTTCCGCGGTAACCTCGCTCTTCTGCCCATGAACAATCAGGTAGATGTGCCAAGCCTTCGTGGGGTCGAAACCCGCTTGAGCCATCGCATCGGCCACCTTGACTTCGGGCTGGTTGAACTCCAAGACGACACCCTGGACCTTCAGCTTCCAGCGGTCGCCGGCCTTGGCCTTGGTGTCGGTATCGGTCAATTCAGATTGCATTGTCAGGTCCTCAGGAGGAACCACTCCCCCTTCACTTGGTTATGCTGAGAACCGACGAAGGCTTTGACACGCACCCAATGGCATCAAAAGCTTGGGCGGAATCCAGCATTACAAAGGGGACCACCGTGCTACTGAAGGAAGAGGATGATGGCGACCCGACACAACCGGGCGATGTCTTGGCCACGCTGCAAGAGGCCGAGGCCGAGGCCGGACGTTGTCGTCTGGACACGGGTATCCAACGCAAGCTCATGAAGGCTGCCGGCATGATCCTCAACACGACTACCTCACTTAAGGGTCGCTGCCAGCCAGAAGATCTGTTGCAAGAGGCCCTGGTTGCTATCCTCAGCGGGCGGCGCAAATGGAAGAAGAACAAGGTGGACTTCATGGGCTTGGTCTTCGGCGTCATGAAGAGCCTAGCCTCCAGCCAGGATCAGAGCCTCCATACAAAGGACAGGCACGTAGTCCTCGAGCGTGAGCTCGCCGCGCGGGATGAGGATGACGCCGAGTGCTTCGTTGAAAATCACGGCAATGCGGACACGTCGCCGGAAGCCGCACTTGTTGAAGCCGAGCAGCAGGCCCAGCAGGATGACATCCTGATGACCCTGCGAGCGAAGTTCGCCGAAGATGATCTGGCGGGACGCATTCTTGACAAGATGATCGAGCGTCAGGGGTTTATGCCTGCCGACATTCGAAAGGCACTGGACGTCAGTGATCGCGAGTTCTGGAGCGCCCACCGGCGCGTCACTCGCGCCTTTGACACGCTTTGCCAGGGCGGAAAGAAATCATGAGCCACAAAGATGCGAAGCGGGGCGATCAGGAACGACTGCTGGATGCCGCCTTGGAGTTCATCAAGGCAGCCCCGGACGAGGAGTTCAACCGGCTCCTGCAGGACAGCGAAGACGACCCGATCGAACTCCAGGCGAAAGCGCTGGGCGCGATTGACGCTGCCCTAGGGAGGCTTGAGAAGAAGTCTCCGCAGGCGGCTGCCTCCGCGAGCCCCGATCCGATTTCGGCGTTAACCGTCGCTCAATTAAGGGAGGCTGCCGTCTCCTTGGGGGTGCGGCGTCAAGTCCTAGCCGCGTTTCGCGAGCACAGAGTAATCGCCGATTCTGTGCCCCGTCGGTTCTTGATCCGGCTAGCGGCCATCGCCAGAACGACTATTGAAGACCTCACGGACGCATTGAGAGCCCCCGGAGCGCTGAGCACGTCACGCAGCTTCAAGGCAGAGACTGCACCGCACGCCGATGGCCAGATTACGTTCGATCAACTCCTGAAGGATGCGGGGCACTCTGAAGCCGAGCGCACCGAGCTGATGTCCGAAGACGACTGACATGGAGGCCGTTGAACTCGCTCGCCAGATCGCGTCAACGCTACATGCACGCGCAGTGTACGAAGGCGACGATCCGTGGTGCCCGTTCGAATTCGCGGTCGCAGAGGCTCGGCGCCGGGACATAGACGTCGAGGCTGCCGCTCAAGGCGCGGCAATCCTAAACAGTGGGCGCGCAACGTTCCTCGCATCCGAACGCCTCATCCTTTACGAGGATGTCGGCTCCAAGTTCGATCGTGCCTTCCTCGTTGCGCACGAAATCGGACATGTCGTGTTGGGTGATGATCCCACGGATTTAGCAACGCTGGATATCGACCCAACGCGCTCGGCCGAGGCATCGCCCATTGGCCTGGACCGGGTCGTCGGCTACGGCGGCCGCCAGCGCAGAGAGGTTCAGATGGACCTCTTCGCCAGAGAGTTATTGCTCCCTCGCAACGTCGCCCGCCGGTTGCATGTCGAAGAGGGCATGACAGCGACGGCCATCGCCGAACGTCTGGGCGCGCCGTTCGCCGTCGTAGCGCAACAGTTGCTTGATGCACTCTTGCTGCCACCGATTGGACCCAAAGGTGCCAACGAGGAAACGCAGACGCCGCTGAACGAGAAGCAGGCGATCGCGGCTGCGCACCGCGGAAAGCCTTACCTGCTAGGCGCGGGCCCAGGCACCGGAAAAACTCGAACCTTGGTCGCAAGGGTAGAAGGATTGCTGCGCGAAGGCGTGGACCCGCGGCGCATTCTGATGCTGACCTTCTCCAACAAGGCCGCCAGCGAGATGGCCGAGCGCCTGGCTACCAAGCAACGAGAGGCGGCTGCCGCGATGTGGATCGGCACCTTTCATGCCTTTGGCTTGGATATCGTTCGCCGCTTCAAGAGCGAGCTTGGGTTGCAGAATGACCCGCGGATGATGGATCGGGCTGAGGCCGTCGAGCTTCTTGAACAGGAGTTTCCGCGACTCGGCCTCCTGCACTATCGCAACCTTTACGACCCGACTGATGTGATTTCCGACATGCTGTCGGCCGTCTCTCGCGCCAAGGACGAGGTTGTTGACGAAAAAGAGTACGCCCGGCTTGCCGAGGCCATGCTCCGGACTGCTTCGAATCAAGACGAGAAGGTCGCGGCCGAGAAGGCAATGGAGGTCGCTCGCGTTTACGCGGTATACGAGAGACTCAAGCGCGAAGCTAATTGCGTGGATTTCGGCGACCTGCTCGGCATGCCGGTACGCCTGCTCGAAGGCAATTCGGAAGCACGTGTTTTCATGCAGGGGCAGTACGACCACATCCTGGTCGATGAATACCAGGACGTAAACCGAAGCAGCGTCAGGCTGCTGCAGGGCCTTTCCAAGACCGGCGACAATTTGTGGGTTGTCGGCGACGCCAAGCAATCGATTTATCGGTTTCGTGGTGCCTCATCATTCAACGTCGCTCGGTTTGGCAAGCAAGATTTCATCGGCGGCCAGCGCGGCGATCTCGACATCAACTATCGATCCTGCAGCGAGATCGTGGATACGTTCTCGCAGTTTGCAGTTCAGATGGAAGCTGGCGGCAAGAATGCAACCCTTCACGGGCACGCGGGCCCAAACGGTTTTGCCCCGGAGTTGCGAACCGTCGACCACGCCGACGCCATGTCGGCTGCATTGGCGGAATCCATTGAAGCAATGCACGACGCTGGGTTGGCGTATCGCGACCAGGCGGTATTGTGCAGGGGCAACGAAAAGCTGGCCAAGCTGGCAATAGAACTGGGACAGCTTGGTATTCCCGTGTTGTTCCTTGGCAGCCTCTTCGAAAGACCGGAGATCAAGGATCTTGTAGCTCTGCTATCGCTCCTAGTCGACAAACGAGCCATGGGACTCGTTCGCATCGCTTGCTGGCAGCCCCAGACGCTACGTCTTCCTGACGTTGCCGCGGTCCTGGATCATCTCCGAGACGTCGACACAGCACCCGTCGTTTGGCTCTCCGAACCCTCATCCATCCCCGGCGTCTCGTCGGAAGGAGCTACGCATCTAGGCGCACTCGCAGCGATCCTGGATGGTTTCAGTCGCGATTCGCCACCATGGCCTACTTTGGCAACCGTGTTGCTGGACCGAACCCGACTGGCGGCACAGATCGCGGCTTCGGGGGAGGTGGCGGAACGCACGCGCGGCATCGCGATCTGGCAGTTCATGAACTTTGTGAGGACGCAACCAGCAGGGCGCGGACTCCCGATCACGCGACTCATGGATCGAATTCGGCGACTCGTCCGCCTTAGTGATGAGCGCGATCTTCGGCAGATCCCCGTCGCCGCACAAGGCATTGATGCCGTACGCCTGATGACCATGCATGGCGCCAAGGGGTTGGAGTTTCCGGCGGTTCACATCCCTGGAATGAACGCTGACAGCATGCCTGGCTCACCGCAACGGCAAAACTGCCCGCCGCCTATCGGCATGGTCGAAGATGCCGTGGGTTCGGCGGCGCAAAGCCACCAGGCTGAACACGCTCTGGAACAAGAGTGCCTCTTCTACGTGGCACTGTCTCGCGCTCAAGGTCGACTGTACATGTATGCGCCGACACAAAAGAAAGGGGGATATGCTCGAAAGCTTTCGCCATTCCTCGATCGACTCGGCGCGGGCATTAAGCGCAGCCACGTCAAACCGCAACGGGAATTGCCTCCGTCACCGGGGTCGGCAAGTGTTCTATTGTCCATCGAAGGGCAGCTCAGATTCACTGGAGCTCAACTCGCCCTGTATGAGTCGTGCCCACGGCGATTCTTCTATACCCACATCTTGCAGGTTGGCGGGCGGCGCACATCGACGGCCTTCATGCAACTGCACGAAGCCGTTCGCAGCGTATCCAAGTCCCTTATTGCCGGAACCGTGGATGAAAGCAACCTGGCAGAGCGGGTCGACAATGCATTGAGTGCGCACGGCCTTGCCGGCCACGGCTATGTGCAGGATTACCGCGAGATCGCGCTAGGGATGGTGAATTTCTTCATGCGCGTTCGATCGGGCCACGTCCCTCAGGCACCGGCCTCGCTGACACTCACGCTAGGCGATGAGGTGATCGTTGTGCACCCGGACGATTTGCTAGTTCGGCCGGATGGTCGAAGGACACTTCGTCGAGTTCAAACGGGGCACAGGCGATCTGGGGACGAAGGCGACATCGGCGCCGCGGCATTTCTCATGGCGGCACGCCAGGCCCTCCCAGATGCCGTGGTGGAGTTCGTGCATCTCGCGGATGAAAGTGTCGTAACGCTCGAAATGACCCCCAAGGTGCTCCAGAACCGAACGGTGCAGCTTGGCGAGTGCCTGCGGAACATTCGCGCTGGCCAGTTTCCTGCTTTGGAATCCTCACGACGCTGTCCAAACTGCCCAGCCTTCTTCATCTGTGGACCTACGCCGCCTGGGGTGCTGCCAAAGAACTATTAGGAAGTGTGGTGTCGGAGTAAATGAAGCACCAGAACACCTGACCAGCACCACTGCCGTGCCCAGTGTCAGCCGGTAGGGTGCCCAGTTGATACCAGCACCTGCAATCGGGGCAAACTTGAGGTTGCGGCAAAAGGAAGGGGGCGAGCGCCCTTCCTTTTAGCACGACGATGGATGCTGTCAGATGCACGTTGTGACGGCATTCCCCCTTCCGAAGAGGGACTTTATTTACTGGCCCAGCGACTGTCCCTCCAAGTCAGATGTCGGCCACGTTCGCTGAATGCGCAACGGTGGTGATCTACGCACTGATTAACGAGAAACCGCTTGCTACAAAAGCCCCCGGTTGGCCATGCTGACGCACTCGCTGCCCACCACGATGTGGTCAAGAACACGTACCCCGATAAGCCGCAGCGCTTCGCGAAGCTCGTGGGTGAGCATCCGATCGGCCGCACTAGGCTCGGCCATGCCACTGGGGTGGTTGTGCGCCAGGATCGCTGCACTGGCGTTTATGGCCAGCGCCGCTCGCACCACTTCCCTGGGGTGGACGCTTGCCCCATCGACAGTACCGTTGAAAAGCTTCTGGCAATCAAGGATCCGGTGGCGGTTATCCAGCCACAGGACGTGAAACTCTTCGTGCAGGAGCGCACCCAAACGCATGCGCAGAAAGTCGCTGGCGTCCATCGGCGTGCCAATGCTCCCTTGGCGCTCCAGCCGGCACTTCAGGATAGCTTCGGCTGCGGCGAGTACATCCTGCTCGGTGGTCTCGCCGGTGAGCTTGTAGCGGGTGTGAGTCAACGATTGCGCGAGTTGCATGACAAACTCCTTGATGACGGCATAAACGCATAGAGCCCGGCTGTGAAGCCGGGCTCTATGCGTGGTGACGAGGAAAGATGAAGGAACGACTGGAGCAGGGTTGGGATTGCTCGATGCAGCTGGTTACGACGGTGCTACGTCAGAACCGGATCAGAGCAATTGATACCGAAAGCATATCCGCAGGCTCGGCGGCGAGATTTGACGGGCGGCGCTTACCTGGTGCGCCGATTACTAAACATCACGACTACTCTCGCTTAGGTGCAAGGAAACTGACCGCGCCGGCTCATTTGCGAGAGCAACTCGCTGTTCTCTATGTCGTGATATGGATCCGAAATAATTTTGGATCACCTGCACTGACCTGCAATCAAAAAAGCTACGGCACATCGCACTTGTGAGGTCTTTGAATCACCCAGATATCGAAGTTACCAGCGACCAACAATGACGATATGTGTTTGTCGCAGTGGGTGGAAACCTCCCTACTTATTGGAAGCATCAGTCATCCCCATGCCGTACTCATCAGCGTGGCGAGATCACGCCGAGACAGCACCTCCGTGAATTCACGCCAGTCCTTCTCCGGCGGCATCATAGTGCCGGTGTAGCGTAGGTCGAAACCCGTCGCAGACTTCTGCGCGTTGATGTATTCGTCCAATCTTTCGCCGAGTGTTTCGATGTCATCGATCCACTCATCCTTGATGGTGTCCGGCAGCGAGCCGAAGAGGTCGTAGCGATTCTTCATGCGCTCGGACAGGCGCTCGTAGATCTTCTCGTCCACGGTTTTCTCGAATACGAGGTTCAACATGTCCACGGTTTCACGCCGTTGCCCGAAGCGTTTGATGCGACCGATGCGTTGTTCGAGCCGCGTAGGGTTCCATGGCAGATCAATATTGATCAGCGTGCCTAAGGTTTGCAGGTTCAAGCCTTCGCAGGCGGCGTCAGTCGCCACCATGACGCGAATTTGATGCTCGGCCACCATGCGCTTGATTGTTTCGCGCTCGACACTTACGCTGTCACCACGTTGATACAAGCGGCTGTGGCCCGCACCCGCGTACAGACCAATCGCCTCTTCGGGATAGCGAGCAGCAAGCGAATCGGCCAACCACTTTGCCGTGTCGTAGTACTGACTGAAGATAATGACACCCAAGCTCAGCCATTTTTCCTTGTCGAGGAAGTAGGCGACGGCCTCCATCTTCGGGTCGGCCTCCAGTCGCTCCAGCCGAGCAATCAGGCGTTGTAGCACCTCGCGCTCCTCACCCGTCTCGACTTTAACGTCACCTTCTTGCTCATCGTCTTCCTCATGCACGGCGTCACCTTCCAGCAAGCGACGCGCCGTCGCCAGGCCCGCTTGGATGCTGGAGCAAATGCGTTGCTCCATCAGGTTCTTCATGAAGCCGCTGCCCTTGCCGCGCTTGGCCAGTGCCTTGCCAAAGGCACGCGCCTCGCCATATGCCTGTCGGAAATTCTCCGAGGTGCGCAGCGCCTTGCCTTCGAACAACACGTCGAAGGCGCGTTGCTCAGTGGTCTGCCTGCGATCAGGGTGAACATCCACGCCTACCTTGGCCAGCAAACCGGCATCCTCAAGCTGGTGGCGCTTACGAAGCACGACGTGGCGCACTACAGGATTCTCGCGCTGGAAAAAAGTCGCCCCAGCAATGCGACGCTCCAATTCCTCTTCCAGAATTTCGCGCGTCTCCTCCGTCAGATCAGCAAGCGAACGGTTGGTCTGCCACTCGCCGTTCTGTAACCCCAGGTCTTGTCTGATCGCGGAGAACAAGCGTCGGGCACGAAGCTCGCTGGTTGATTCCATTCGCGGTAGCGGCGAGCGCAGCAGTTCCCATGCATAGGCCAGCGACTCCACCTCTACACGACCAGCAAGGATATCGAGCACCTGCTCTGGCCGGTGCCACGGTGCGAGGTCGTTGCCCAGCACGAAGCGTCCGGGTCCTTGGTGCAGAATACCCAGCAAATCCCATAGATCGGCAGGATTGGTTTGGATTGGCGTGGCCGTGCCAAGCAGCACGTGATCGGAACGCGCGGCGATCTCGCGCATGAAGGCCAACAGTGCGTTCGGCGTTCCGGCGTCCTTGCCGAAACCTTGGCGAGTTCTGGCCTTGTGTGCTTCGTCAAGAATCACGACGCCAAAGCGCATACCTAGAAGGTGCTGTTTCTCCAGCGAATCGCGCATCATCAAACCGGTTGAGACAATGCCGATGCGCAGCGGGCAATGAGCGATCTGTTCGCGGCCCGAAGGCGAAAGAACGCGCTCATCAGCATCCAGCCAGACCTTGCCCACGGTGTCCCAGCGCGCGGTCGGGATGCCGAGCTTGTCTAGCATCTCGGTTTGCCACTGCTCGGTCAGCGTGGCAGGTGCAAAGATCACTACCGGGCGGCGCGTGCTGGATCTTTGTTCCGACGGTTTATCCGCCAGCAGACACAGCGTCAGCGCGGCGGTAGCCAACGACAGCGTCTTGCCTAAGCCCACCTCGTCGGCCAGCAGCAGGCGCACCGTCCCGTACAGACGCTGATGTCGCAGGCATTCGGTCAGGAAGCCCTGTTGCCACGGCTGGAGCTGCTGGCCTTCGCGGTACAACGGCGATTCGATCAGCGCCGCAGGCGCAAGGTCCTCGTCGTCCTCGATTTCGATGAACTCGATCTCGCGACGGTAGCTGCGCCGATGCACCTCGCGGATCACGGCCTGCGGTAGAGGCCTGGCGGCATTCCAGAGAAAATCGAACTCCTCCTCGATCCACGCCACACCTTCCGGCGAATCATCTTCCCACAGGATCTCGTAGTGGCGCTGCCAGCCGCTGCGTGTCTCGTTCATCGAGCCGATGAAGCCCAGCCTGCGGTCGTCGGGCAGCGTGATCACGCCCGCCTTGCCGTGCACGAAGCCACAAATATCGTCGGGTGCGACCCGCACGGCTTGGCCATGCTTCTGCAGGAACGCGTCCAGACGTCGGTAGCGTTCGCGGTTCAGCAGCGCCTCTACTTCCAAGCCACGTTCGTTCCAGCGGCCCAGCATCTTGCTCTCGCGCAGTTGCGCCACCTTCAAATCGTCCGGCTGGATATCCACGTTGCAGACAATCTTGACTTCGGGGATGTGCTCCAACGCTTCGCCGGCCACCTCGAATAGCGAACTGGTGAAGTATCCCGCTATGCGCTTGTAGCTCTTGGCTCCGACCAGATGTTGCATCAGAAAGCTGGCATCCAACCGATGGGTACGCGAAGAGAAGCGCCGCATGCTCATGCTTTAATGCCTCACTCGCCGAAGCGAAGATTCTTCAGGCGCGCGCCCAGCACCTCGGCGGCAGAACGCACCTCGACCTCGGGGGTTTTGCGCTCGATGAAGGTCAGCATGTCTACCAGCAGGGTGCGGGCTTCGAGAAAGTCTGCCATCTCTGCACGCAGTTGTTCGACGATGACTTGCGCCTCGGTATCCTTCAGGAGTTGTTGCAAGGCAATGATGAGCTGCCCAAGCCGCGTCGAACCAATCTCGGTGCCATCCGTCAAATCGCGCGAAGCGTATTCGCTGACGCGCTTGAGCCGTGCGTTGTTGGGCCGCATGTCGCCCATGACGCGGGTGTAGTCCGTAACTCGGAACGCCTTTGCGAAGTTCTGATAGTTGTCCAGCTTGGCTACGCCAGCGGTTTCCATGTCCATCATGCGCAGCACGAAACGCTCGATGCCGGTGAGGCGCCCCCAGATGTCAGCGGTGAGGCCCTCGGGCACCAACAGGCTGGATGCCGTTTCCGCCGCCTGCTGGACGATTTCGTCTACCACGGTCACTTCACCCTTGTTGCGCGGGCGCAGGGCGAAGGTAGTGACATCCTCATCGCCGATGCGGGTGTATGCAGTCAGCACCTTGAGTGCCGCCGCATAACCGGCCATCTGAAGATCGGAGTCACCCCACACCGGCTCGCCATGGCTGGCCTCCACGGTGTCGTTCAAGTGCATCATTGTCTCGATCTGACGCGCAACTTCTTGCCGTACGGCAGGTAGCAAGCGTTGCTTGAAGCCGGTGCGTTCGCCCGCGGCGCGCTTCTTCAACATCAGGATGACGGTGCCTTGGACATAGCCACCTTTCTTGAGTTCGGAAGTGGTTTCTGTGGCGATGTACCACGCGGCCACCACCTGCAGGCCTGCCGCCCAGAAGATGCCAATCAAGTCGCCCCAGACAGCGGTGTCCTGATGGGTGAACATCACGCACTGCATGCCGTTGTCGGGCATGTGCTCGGCCATCGCCTTGTATGCGGCCACCATGCCATAACGAAAGTCTTCGCCGGAGCCTTTGACGGCCAGAGCGCGGCGGGAATCCCATATCCAGTCGTCGAAGGGTTTGGGCGGGTTCTTGCGCAACCAAGCGATGAAAAACTCCGCGATCTCGTGGTAGTTCACCGCATCGGCGTAAGGAGGATCAGTGATCCAGAGTTCGGCATCGTGCTGGAGGTTCGAGGCTTCCCTATTCTTGACGATTAAGCTCCCCGAGATGCTGCTCGCCGCATCAGTGAGAAACAGGTAGTTCTTCCCAGTGACAAACGAGCGCACGCCATAGAAGTAGTTGGTGTTGTAGGCCTGGTTATAGAAGGTCTGCGCGATCGACTCGCGCGCGGCCCCGGTGCCGTAGCGACAGAGCTTGCTCGACCAATCCAGCATTTTGGCAAGCGACAAGCTCAAGGCCGGTTGCAGATCAGGTGGCATGGTTTGGATTTGCTCATGCACCAAAGCTGCGACCAGAAGCTGGCGGGGGCTGAACAGGTGATGCCAGTGCGTCCAGCCGCGTTCACGGAACAAGCGCGTTGTCTCGTCGCCAGGCTCTATCGCCATGTCCGGCACCAAGCCTTCGTCCTGCCAGCGGCGCAGATTTTGGGCGACGAACTGCTCAACGCGTTGCTCACGCTTGAAGTCGCCGTCTGTCGGCGTGGCAAACCAGGTTTCTTGACGGCCTGAGTTCAGCGTTTCCTTACTGATCCACTGGATCGCATACAGGCGCTCCTGAAAAATGTCGTCCGGGAGCGGCCTGAAATCGTGCTTTCCCCAGTGGCGTAGCCGGTTGCCCGTCGCGCCATCAGCTTGCCGGAAGTCACCGCGCAGCGTCTTGATGGATGTGCGGTACGTCTTGCCGTCCAAGGCATACACCATGTCGCCATCTTGCACCGTACCCTTCACGGCGGAACTCATTTCTGCTTTGGATGCACCCGAAACAATTTCGATGTTAAACCGCTTGTTCTCGGGATCAGGCAGCAGACGAGCGATGGCATTGCGTGTCTTGGAAATCGTCCAGGTTTGAGACAGCGGCACCATCCACCCGGTTTCCGGGCAACGCGCCTCTAGGCACCAAAGGTACGCCTTGGCACGATTGCCATTGTCATCGTGCTCGATGCCCAGCTCAGTGATGCGCTGATCGACGGCATCCGCTAATGCCGACTGGCCCTGCGAAATTATTTCGCGGCGACTACTGGACGCGCCGATGATATTTGCGTCACCCCAAGTCAGCATGCAGGCGATGGGGTTAAGATCAGAAGCGTAGGCGTCGCAGCCGATACGCGCTGCCTCGAACGGGATGGAGCCGCCTCCGCTGAAGGTGTCACCAACGCGAGCGCGATGGCCGTAGCGCAGGATACCCAGTTGTTCGACCAGCTCCGGCATAGACTTCACGTGTATGCCCACGTGGGCATAGTGACGATTAACCTCCGGCCACACGGTGGCGTAGAGCCAATCTTGGTCCAACTCTTCCGGCCGTTTGCCTAGACCGGCCTTCTCCTCGTAGCTGGTGTAGGTGGGCAACAACTTGCGATAAATAACCAACTTGTCGTCGTCACTGAGGTTGCGCTGCCAACGCAGAGAGATGCCCTCGGCATCTGCATCCAGCGGAAAGCACATGCAGCGAATATCACCGCCCGTTACATCGCCGCGCTTGATTGTCGCCTTGAAATAGTCCCAAGGCTTATCGAGCTGGATACGGGCGGCAATCTCGGCAGGCGACACGGCGTTGCCAATCAGCGCGCGGCGTGCCAAACCCTCGTCGTCGAAGGCCATGAGCTTCTCAAAGAGGGCGAGATCGGCTTGTGCATCTTCAGTGGGCGGTAGCAGGCTACCTAGCACGATGGCGCGCACCAAAATCAGCGGCTTGCGACCTTTCCAATACGAACCCAGCCCGGTTAGCGTCTGGCTTTGCACTGAAGTCCGCTCTTGCTGGGCCTCGAACGACACCTTCTGGGCGGGGAAAACCGTTTCGATCAGCGCAGGCGCATCTTTCAGAGCCAAGGGCGTAAGGGTGGTGGTTGTTTTCTTCATTCCCTGGTCAATTCTCAATGGGCCGAAGCCACCTCGGACGATAGCCAGCCTTGCGAGCGCAGCCGATCTTCGGCAATGGAGAGCTGGCGCGACGTGAACTGCTGTTTGCGCGCGCTCCAGTCATGGACTTGCCGCTCGACGCTATCGTGTTGGGCGGCGCCCTCGCGACTCATCACCCAATGCACGGTGGCCAGCAATTCCAGCCCGTAGGGCGACTCGAAGCCCTCCACCAACTTGGTCACGCGCTCGAAGCGGGTGCGGCTAATTTCGTGCTGGTCCAGGTAGCCCTTGGCATCCTCCACCGCACCGGGCACAAGGGCGAGCGGCTTGTCGGGCGCGTCACCGCCATCGGCGTAACCTGCAATCAAGTGACCTTCCACCGCCTTCAGCACATGGCTCAGGTTCTTGGCATAGGGGCCGTAGTGATACTTGACGTATTGGAGCCGCAGCGGTTCACCGGCCTCCTGCATGAAGTACATCAGCTTGTGGACTTCCAGCAGGGTGACGAAGGGATCAAGCAGACCACCCAAGTAGCGTTGCATCAGCTCCACCAAGGCGGCGCGGCCCGCTGTCATTTTGGGCACCTCGCGCACATGCGCCATCTTGTCGTTGGCTGGCGCTCCCTTGGGCTCGAACACCAGCACCCGCACGTCGGCAAGCTCTGCCAGCACATGCTCGATGAGCGGGCGCACCTCGTTCCAGTCCAGCCCGCCCAAGCCTGCGCCCAGCGGTGGGATGGCGATGGAGCAAATGCTTTTGTCGCGAATAACCTTCACTAGATCGACAAGGCCTGCCTCGATATCCTCGATGCGGCTCTTGCCACGCCAGTGACGCTTCGTGGGGAAGTTGATGATGAAGCGCGGCGGCGCGAGCTGCCCCGTCTCAAAAACGTGCATGCGGCCCGGCTGCACGGCGTCTCGCTTGCAGGCGGCTTGGTAAGCCTTGAAGTTGTCGGGATAGGCATTTTTGAACTGCAAGGCAATACCACGGCCCATCACACCGACGCAGTTGACGGTGTTGACCAGCGCGTCGGCCTCGCACCGGAGGATGTCACCCGAGGTGTACTCGATCATGGCTGCGCTCCTCTCATTTCAGTAATACCACTGCGGAAGGACTTCGACGATGGGTCGATGTCCGTTCGCAGGAAGGGCGTTGACGACTTGGCGATATGTTGCCGCGGACCTAACGCCAATGCGTTCGATCAAATGCCAGGGGAATCGCTGCTCTAACAGGAATTCGGATTGCTTGCCTTCCTTGTGCGCCCGCCAGTCGCGGGCCTGTACGGCAGTCCAATTGATCTCGTTCAAACACGCGAGGTCATTACGGTCTTCGAAGAAGTACGAACCCGCGTTAGACAGGGTAAAGGCCCAGCGCGCAGATTGTGCGTTGGCCCACGCGACGACTGCGTTCAGATCCGCTTCGAAATGCAGCACGGGCTCTTGCCCGCCGTGATAGACCATCTCAGGATGGTTGCCCTGGTAGATCAAGTAGAGCATCACGGAACGAGGGCAGAAGTAAAACGGCACACAGTCGCCGACGTGCAGATCAGGGTGACTACTAAGGTGCAGTTCGTGCAAACGCCGCTGCTTGATGCTGTTCATGCCGATGATGGTGCCCGCCGGTGCGCGTCGCACTATCTCCGCGTCGCACCACAGAAAACCGTCGGCAACAATGGAAGTCAGACGATCCACATGGGCGATGTGGTAGATCTTGGGCCGCGGCGGCACCAGCACGGCGTTCATGGTGTTTCGTCCCCGAACAATCCCAACGAGGCTTGGGCGGCTTCGTGCCCGGGCTTGCCACGTCGTGCGCGGGGTGAGAGTAGTTCGCTCTGCGCCACGTCACCCAAGGCATGCTTGAGCGCCGCGCGCCAACCCTTGCCCCCGTCCATTACTCCGCCGGTGCTCATCGCAGTCATGCCGAACAGCCACCAGCGCTCCTCCGGGCGAAGTGCTAGCCAGTTGCGCACGGCTACTGGAATCTTCTCCATCTCCATCTGCTCGACGGCCCAGGCCAGAACGCACAATTCCTTGCCGAGTAGCCGATCCACAGGGTTATCGCCCACCTTCCAGGCAGCCGGCTTCAAACCGTGCACGGCCAGGCGAGCGTTGAAGGCGCGTTGCACCTCTGCGCGCATGGACGTCCAGCGCGGGCGATCCAGCAGTACACGGTCGATCACCGAGCTCTCGCTGCTCGCCGCCTGCAAGCCGAGGTGCTCACTGATCTGCACCTTGCTCGAATTGGCCTTGGGAATGATGACCCGGAAATGGTGCGGATCGGAAGTCGCAGGCACGCCGAAGCCCAGCGTGTGCGGCACTTGTGCACGCGCCTTGGGCGATGGGGTGTTGGCTGCGGCTTTTGCCATCCTCATTCCTCCTGGTTGATATCGCCAGGTTTCAACTCGATACCGGCGAGCTTGGCGAACTCCTTGAGCGCAAAACCGGTATCGAAGTGAATCCCGTCGGCAATGGCAATATTGAGCGATGCATCGGGCTCCTTGAGCACCTCGCGCAAACTGTTGACCACTCCTTCAATGATGGCGGCGGTGACTTCGCGCTCCTGGAAGCGCACCGTTACGGTGTTCTCGCCTTCACCAATCTCGACGCGTACACCCTTGAAGCGCGTCCCCGGCTGATCGCGGAAGCTGTTGATGACGCTGAAGACACGGTCGGTCGTATCAAGGACGACGCGCTTGCTTTGCAGGCGCGCGGGCTTGCTGTCCACGACTTGCACCGTCTTGTCGCCGCTGGCCGGGATCTGGAAATCCGCCGTCTTGTTGGCCTCGCCCGCGCGGGCAAACACCAGCAGGCGGTGACTCGCGGAACCGACCTCGAATGGTGCGTCGTAGCGGACGCCGTCCTTGGGGTTGGAGCCGTCCAGCGTATAGAAGAGGTCGGCGTGCGGCGTGGCGGCCAAGGTGACACAACGCTTGTCAGCAGCTGGTTCGACCTGATGCCGAATCTTGATGTCGGCGAGCCAGCGGGTGGCTGGGCCGCTTTCATAGTGCCCGGTGGGCTCCTTCACCATGAAGTAAACCGTGCCCTCGCCAGTGGCGAAGTTGTCCAGGTCTTCGACCTTGTTGTCCTTGTCGGAAACGTCAGGCTTGTTCGACCAGTAGACGACTGGGCTATCGCCTGCGTGGCGCGGCGTGAGGCTCAGCACCGTCTCGCCGGTGTCCGATTTGACGTTGATGACGGAGACGTTGACGGTGGCTTTGTCTTTCGGGAATGGTCCCTTCTCAATATAGCCATCCTCACCTAAGCGCCAGCGGCCTTGTTTCAAAGCCTCCGTCTTGAGCGCATCCAGCCCGCCGGCACCTGGCATCCACGGCCAGATGGGCGAACATTTGGCGCGGGTGGCGACATCTTTCCAAGGCGTGCGCCGGTTGTCCTTGCCGGCCGGCCAAAGGTATTCCTCGGCCTGCGCGAAGTATTCGTCGAAGTTGTCCTTGTTCAGCTCGGCCACGAGCTTGTAATCAGCGCGCGGGCTGGACAGCAGCTTCTCGATCTGGTTCTCGGCAGACTGCTCACCCTGGCCGAGCTTGAGGCCCTGGTCGATGGTGACTGCAGCCAGCACGTTGCGCCCATCCACCGGGTCATTCGCGGGGAAGTAGAGGCGGTTATAAGCCGCCGACAGCGCCTTACCGAAGCGATCTTCTGATTCTTCGAAACGGTCACGGGCTTCTTCGAATAGGGTGTCGCCGGACCTGAGGCGCTTGTGGATCTGCTCGATGGCATAAAGTTCGCGCAATCGCTCTTCCACCGCGTCCGCCAGCAGGCTGTCCTGGCCGCTCAGCACCAGCAGGTTGTTCTTCTCCTGCTGGTAGTCGAAGAAATTCTGCAGTTCGCTGGGCGGCACCTTCCCATCAGGCTTGATGACGATGAGCGTGCGCGGGCCGCCGAGCTTGAGTTCATCCAGCTTGGGCAGCACCTGCGCGTCCTGATAGGCGACCTTGCTGACCGGCGCGAGAATGCCCGAGAGACGATTGATGAGTGCCTGATCGACTTTGGGTTGTGGAACTTCCTTGGCATTGCGCTCAATCTGGCGCGAGAGGTTCTCGGTTTCTTTGATGAAGAAGCGTTGATCTTCGCGGTGTAGGTACCACGCCGACTCGCGCAGGCGCTGCAATGCCTGCAGGAACTCATCGGGCTTGCGTTGCGGCGCGGCCAGGAATTCGATCAACTCGCTTTCGGACAGACCGATGCGACCGCCTACTGCGCGTGAAAGACTGGATGACAGAAGCAGGGTCATGACCTGCTGCGCGGCATCGCCCGCCAGTTCGACGTCGATGTGTTCGGAGATGGCGTTGCCAGCATCGGCAATATCGCGTGTCACTGCAGGCATCAGCTTGGGTGCAATGCGCTCGATCTCGTCCTTGACTTGCTCGTCATTCAAATTGAGATGTTGCGTGCCGATCAAAAAAACGTCGTCAGCCTCTCGCTCGTCCACGCTTTTGAGTAGACGCGCGGTGAACTGCATCAGTCCACGAGTCTGGCGGAAGCCTTCGTTCTCCTTGAACAGCGCGACAAGATGCTTGAAGGACGGGTGGAAGGGATACGTTTCCCTGACCTGCTCAGCGATTTGCTCGATGCTGCTAGCGATGATGTAGCCGCCATCTTCGGCCTTCTTGAGCTGTTGCGCGTATTCCTCCGCAATGTCGGAGACGACACGCTCGTCCGGCAGCTCATCGATGAGGCGCTTCTTGAGGATTTCGTAAATTTCGTTGCCCGCCAGTTGCACCGGCGTGATGGTCATCGCCTGGCGGCGGGTCTCCTGCTGCAGATTGGAGATCGCGTCTCCCAGTGACTTGGTCTGAGCCTTGTAGCTGCCGGAAAGGTTGGCAACCACGATGGCGCAATTGGGGAGTTCCAATGCGGCGCTCATCAGACTGGAAATGCTGTAGACGACCATGTTGGCCAGCGTGCCTTGACCGAACACCTGTGTACTGGCGTTGTCCAGGTAGGGCGGGAGCTCATCCAGAAGGATCAGTGTCGGCTGGTCGCCGATTATTTCCTTCCACTGACGTTGATCAACGGCCTTGGGGCCATTCGCCCAATAAGGTTTGATGGCTTCTGCGGCCCCAAGCTGCGTGGCGATTTCGCCCCAGATGAAGTTGTCGGGATTGTTGCGACCGTTGAATGCAGCAATGCGCGCTTGGCCCACTTTGACGCGAGACGTCAGATCTTCGGGGAGAACCTCCGCGCGTAGATGCGGATTTCGGGCGAGCAAGCCCAGAGCGATCATCATGTGCGTCTTACCGCCGCCCATCGCCTGGGTCAGCTCGAAGACGGCCTGATCGGACTTACCGGACAGGCGCAACAAGCCCTCACGGAAAAGCTGATCCATACCGTGGGTGATGAAGTTACGCGCGAAGAAATCGCGGCCGTCGCCGGCGCCATCGATGAGGTCTGCGAGGCTCTCGATCCCCTGGCTCATCCGGTAGTCCCGGATGATGGGGTTGAACCGGCAGGCTTGCTTGACCGTCTTGATCATGAACGCGCTCCGCTATTGTTCTTGGCTTCCTCAGAGAGCGAAATCGCAATGCCGCACTGCTCGCAGTGATCCCGAATCAGCACCTCAATCATGTTGGCGATGGATCGGTGCTCCTGCTCCGCAGCGACGCGAAGCGCTTCTTTCAATCCGGGATCGATGCGGAACGTCAGCGTGGCAGTCTTGATAGTGCCCATAGCTCCTCCAGAAGCCACTGCATATGTACTGCAAGTTACAGTATTGCCATGACTCTCACAACGCGGCACCACTTCTGGCCCACCCTCCTTTTTGCCTTCAAGGCGACCCCTCCCCCGTTTGACGTTTCAGTCACCGCGACTCTGACCTCTAAAGAAAATATCGTCTTGCACCGTCGCTCTTTCCGGTCACTCGAACCCAACCCTTGGGTACCGGACCAGCGGAGGAAAGCTCAGGACTCCGGATGAGTGCCCTTGACATGACTCTCGACATCAGCCGCTCATACTGCTGCGTGTCACTTACGCCGCGTTACCGCCAGCCTTCAGCAAGTCCAGGTAATCCGCCCACGCCTGCATGATCTTTCTGCGCTCCGGAAGATGCTGGGCTTTGTTGTACACACCAGCTACTCCTGGCTCCTTGTGAGACAGCTGACGTTCCAGGGCCTCGGGGTTCCACCCCAACTCCCCCAGCAACGTGCGCGCCATGTGGCGGAATCCGTGGCCCGTAATGATGCCCTTGTAACCAATACGAGCCAGCGCCGCGTTTACTGCGCCATCTGACATATGGCGCTTCGGATCGCGGGCCCCCGGAAACAGATAGCGCCCATGGCCCGTCAACTGGCGCAGTTCACGAAGTATCTCCAGCGCCTGTCGACTCAAAGGCACGATATGCGGCGGCGTGGCGGGGTTTTCCTTGGCCGCCTTCTTCAGCTTTCGATTCATGGGCGGCACCGTGTAGGCGGGGTGCTCGCCATCCAGGTCAAAGTGCGTCCACTCTGCCATGCGTATCTCGCCAGGCCGACAGAACCACAGAGGCGCCAATTTCAACGCGCACTGCACGGGGAGAGTGCCTGTAAAGCCATCAATGGCACGCATCAACTCACCCACACGTTCCGGGTCAGTGATCGTTGGATGATTCTGAGGGTTTCGGCTTGGTAGGGTGTCGCGCAGATCAGCTGCAGGGTCGCGACTGGCCCGCTCAGTGGCTACGGCAAATCGGAATACGCGGCTGAGTTGATGCCGGAGGCGATGAGCCTGCTCGATATGCCCCTGCTTGACCAGGTAAGCGAACAACGGGCGAACCTCTGCCACCCCTATGTCCGCGACGGGTAGGGCACCGATTCTGGGGAAAGCATGATTCTCCAATCGCCCGCATTCCTTGGCGAACTGGCCGGCTGTCCATTCAGGTTTCTTGACCGCCAGCCATTCGCGAGCGACAACCTCGAAACTGTTGGCGGCGCGATCCATGCCGGCAGCCTTTTCGGCCTTGCGTTGCACGCCGGGATCGACGCCCTGGGCGAGCAGCTTACGTGCGACATCGCGCCTTTCGCGTGCATCGGCCAAACCGGTGTCGGGATAGATGCCAAGGGATAGCCGCTTCTCCTTGCCCCCAAACCGGTACTTGAGTCGCCACCACTTGCCCCCGGATGGAGCGACTTCAAGGTACAGACCCCCACCATCGAACAGCCGCTGCGGCTTATCGGCGGGCTTGGCCTTGCGAACAGTGGCATCGGAAAGCGCCATGGGGGGCAACTCTCTGGAGGCGTGAGTACCTGCCCCCAATATTGCCCCTTGTTGCCCCCGGATTACAATGGATGCGATTGGACGCGACTAGACACCGCATACCCAATAAACCCTTGTGCCACCTAAGCTTGCAAGGCGAATCAGGAGGTAAATGGACGGGAATGGATGCTGATTTGGTGGCTATGGGTGGACTCGAACCACCGACCCCAGCATTATGAGTGCTGTGCTCTAACCGGCTGAGCTACATAGCCATGGGCACCCGCCGCGGGGCGATCGGGACGATCGCGGACGGGGCGCGGAAGTGTAGTGGGCTG
>JACDJA010001018.1_pt1 | contig 25843 bp, 24 predicted proteins | sample 7449241 | NCBI WGS metagenome assembly JACDJA01 (sample SAMN14253289, study PRJNA609438) | sludge metagenome | isolation source: initial anaerobic sludge | collected 2018-12-20 | reverse complement strand
AAAGACAAAAAGCAAGCGGGATACAATATATAAGTTCCAACGATTTTTCATACTATGATCAGATGCTCGATACCATTACTTTAGTCGGTGCAGTGCCTCAAAGATTTCAAAAGATTAAAGATGAGACGGAAAGATATTTTGCTATGGCAAGAGGCTATGAGGATGGCGTGGCTATGTCGATGAGTAAATGGTTTGGCAGTAACTATCACTATATAGTTCCTGAGTTAAGCGCCAATCAGCAATTTTCACTCAATGCTACAAAGATCTTAGAAGAATATAAAGAGGCACTTGCGCTTGGGATAGAAACAAAGATAAACCTCATCTCCCCTATCACATTCTTAGCACTTGCAAAATGTATTGATGGGAGCGATGCTTATCTGCTCTTGGACAATCTCACAGATGTTTATGTGGAGCTTCTAAAAAAGATTGCTACGCTAAATGATGAGATAATAGTGCAAATAGACGATCCGATCTTCGTGCGCGATGTTACACCGGAAGTGTTATCATTGATAGAGCCGTGCTACACAAAACTCCTCAAAGCAAGCAGCAAGATAAAACTACTTGTGAGCACATACTTTGAACACTCCAATGAAGCAACAAATATACTTGCTAAGCTTCCTATTTGGGGGGTTGGACTTGATCTTGTGCGTGGAGCCAAAAATATAGATGCATTGCAAACAATCGCAAAAAGCGACAAAATATTGGTAGCGGGTGTTATCGACGGGAGAAACATTTGGAAAAATGATCTCTCTAAAACATTGGATCTTTTGCATAGTGTTGCAAAGATAATCTCAAAAGAGAGAATCATCCTTGCAACCTCATGCTCGCTTTTACATGTGCCTTATTCTCTTGAATTTGAAACGGATATGGATGAGGAGATTAAAAGCTCACTCAGCTTTGCCTATCAAAAGCTAGAAGAGTTGGCTCTTATCTCTAGAATCTTTTTTGACCGAAAAGAGCTAGGGGATGATACTCTTTTAAAACAAAACCAAAGCGATATAGCAGCTCTAAAAAGTTCGAAGAAAGTACACAATCCGCTCGTAGATAAAAGAGTGGCAGAGATAAAAAGATGGGAGCGGGATGAAAAATTTGAGACAAGAATCATAAAACAGAAACAAGATATCGGCTATCCGCTCTTGCCGACAACAACGATAGGCTCATTCCCGCAAACAAAAGAGATACGCGACGCAAGAAAAAATCTCAAACAAAATCTGATCTCCAAAGAGCAGTATGATGCAATCATTAAAGACTACATCCGAGTCGTCGTTAAAATGCAAGAAGATATAGGACTTGATGTATTGGTACATGGCGAACCCGAGAGAAATGATATGGTTGAATATTTTGGTGAAAATCTAGAGGGATTCGCCTTTAGTCAAAATGGGTGGGTGCAAAGTTATGGCGCTAGATGCGTCAAACCACCAATCCTTTACGGCGATGTAAGCAGAAAATGCTCCATGACGAAAGAGTGGATCACCTATGCGCAAAGTCTCACATCAAAACCGCTCAAGGGGATGCTCACAGGACCTGTGACAATCATCAACTGGTCATTTGTGCGTGAAGACCTGCCAAAAAGCTCTATCGCGACGCAGATAGCACTCTGCCTCAGTGATGAGATCGACGAATTGCAAAAAAGCGGTATCAAGATAATCCAAGTCGATGAAGCTGCATTTAAAGAGGGTTACCCTCTAAGACAAGTAAATATCGAAGCGTATGAGCGTTGGGCGATTGATAGCTTTAAACTCTCCGTTAGCAGTGCAGAACCAAAAACACAGATACACACCCATATGTGTTATAGCCAATTTGATGATATCATCGAAGCAATCGAAGCGATGGATGCTGATGTGATTAGTATCGAGCTTGCCAAAGGTGGTAATGCACTCCTTCAAATCTTTAAAGAAGTCAACTACTCGAAAGAGATAGGACTTGGAGTCTATGATATACACTCTCCTCGGATACCAAGTGTAGAGGAGCTTACAGGACAGATAGCTCAAATGCTTGAGATTCTCCCTAAAGAAAAAGTGTGGATCAATCCTGATTGTGGACTTAAAACAAGAAAATTTGAAGAGGTCATCCCTGCTTTAGAAAATATGATAGAGGCTACAAAAAGTTTTCGATAATTCATTTTGCGTTCCATCTTTTTTTTCGTTCCACCTCTTTTGAGGTGGAATGCATGCTTGCTTGTTTCCGCGCAAATCATGGGAACAAAAATCTAATAACAAAATGCTAAAATACGATTTATGAAGATACTTTTAGCACCCAGCGAGACCAAAAGCCAAGGCGGAGATGAAGCTTTTAATCTTAGTAACTTATGGCTTGAAACACTCCTTAAATCAAGAGCATACATCTGCCAAAGATATACTGATGCCATCCAAGATACAAGCAAAGCAAAAGAGATTTTTAAACTTAAAAAAGAGAACGACATACGCTACTATCAAGCTATAGCCCTGGGCTCAAAAACAAAAAAAGCGGTGCAGCGATATACAGGTGTGGCATTTGATCATTTAGACTATGACTCGCTTGATGCAAATGCGCAAGGCTATATAGATGATAATGTAATCATTTTTTCAAACCTCTTTGGACCAATCAAAGCAGGCGACAAGATACCCGAATATAGACTTGCCCAAGGAAGCGCTATAGAAGAGATAGAGCTAGATAGATACTATGCGCCCCTCATAAAAGAGATACTTGATAGCGAGTTTGAAGATGAGAATATCCTTGACATCAGAGCCGGATATTATGATAGATTTTATACTCCTTCAAAGAGTTATACGACACTTAAGTTCATCAAAGAAGATAAGGTCGTGAGTCACTGGGCAAAAGCATATCGTGGCAAAGTGCTTAGAGAGATAGCCAAAGCACAAGTAACAAGCATTGATGCCTTTATGTCGCTTGAGATTGAAAATTTGCATCTCAAGGAGATACAAACTCGTAAAAATAAAACAGAGATTATTTACAGGATAGAGCCGTGAAACTTCCAAGCGATGAGACACTCTACAAAATCTATATCTCTTTACTTGTGCTCACGGTAGTACTTGGTATATTTTTTGATACAAACTAAGTAAAAAATACTTAGTTTATTTGGTCATTACAACTATAATTATAATTTTTTACAACTATAGTCATCACCTAGCTTACACGCTTTCTCATAGTACTCTTTGGAGAGTTTTGCATCCGGTCTTATACCTTCTACACCATCATATATATCTCCAAGATTAGCACAACCGAGAGGCTCTTCACCATCACAAGCTTCTTTGTAAAGTTCGATGGCTTTATCTACATTTTTTGCAATCCCTTCACCCCTATAATACATAACTCCGAGATTATTACAACCAAGAGGCTCTTCGCCATCACAAGCCCTTGTATAAAGCTCTACAGCTTTAAATTTATCCTCTTCAACACCAACTCCATCATCGTAGAGCACGCCAAGATTGTAACAACCCAAAGCGTATCCGCTATTACATGCTTTTTTGTATAGTTGAGCTGATTTAGATGGATCTTTTTCGACACCCTCCCCATCTTCATATAATATTCCAAGATTATTACACCCCAAAAGGTCACCGCCATCGCAACCTTTCTTATAGTATTGAGCAATCTTAGATTTATCTTGGCTACCGCTATCCTCATAACTTATAGCCAAATCAGAACAAGCCTCATAATCTCCACTATTACACTTCTGTTCTTGATCTTTCATAGAGCTTGTCATCTCTTGTGTCGAATTTGCATCTCTTTTAGAGTCCTCAAAACAACCCGATACGCCAAAAGATAAAATTACCATAACCGTAAAGTGTAATATTTTCATCTATACCGCCTTTTTTAGATTTATTATATCATTCCATCGGCACAAATAAGTTAAATTTATTGTAAAGAGATAAATAAGATTTTAGATGCTTCTTGGACAAACTAAGCAAGATGTCTGCTCTTTTTTGTAAAATAACTCAATAAACATTAACAAATAAGTATCAACAATGAAGCAAAAATTTTATACATTTTTACAATCAGACTCAGCAGGCGGCATCTTGCTTATCTTCGCAACCCTGCTTGCTCTGTTTTTAGTAAACTCTCCATTTTCAGATATATACACCTCTATTCTTCATGTTCCTGTAGAGGTGCGTATCGGGGCACTCCATATAGATAAGACTTTGCATCATTGGGTTAGTGACGGGCTTATGGCTATTTTCTTTTTGGTAGTCGGACTGGAAGTAAAGCGGGAAATTTTAGAGGGGCATCTCTCCTCTTTTAGCCAAGTAATTCTTCCTGCGATTGCAGCAATTGGCGGAATCATCGTCCCTGCTCTCATCTATACTTTATTTAATGGTGGCGATCCAACCGCAATGCGTGGCTGGGCAATTCCAACTGCAACCGACATTGCTTTTGCACTCGGTATTTTATCACTATTGCCTCGTGTACCTGTTTCGCTAAAAGTCTTTTTGATGGCGCTTGCAATCATTGATGACCTTGGAGCGATCATTATCATCGCACTTTTTTACACAACCGAACTCTCTATGCTCTCTATTTATGTTGCTTCTGTTGCGTTAGCCGTTTTGGTTCTTTTTAATCAGCTTAAATTTTCCAAAAAATCTATCTTTTTTATGGTAGGTCTTGTTCTTTGGGTAAGTGTTTTAAAATCAGGAGTGCACGCAACAATCGCAGGGGTGCTCTTTGCTCTCACTATACCTTTGAGTGCCAAAAATGAAACAAAAAAAGATTTCTCACCATTGAAAGAGATTGAACATGGATTACATCCGTGGATTGTCTTTTTTATCTTGCCGATGTTTGCTTTTGTCAATGCAGGGGTTGATATGCGCAACTTATCTGTAGATGAAGCTCTTGGCAATGTACCCTTAGGCATCGCTCTTGGACTTTTTTTAGGCAAACAACTTGGCGTTTTTGGGTTTAGCTGGATTGCTATCAAACTCAAAATCGCTTCAATGCCTCGAGATTCAAGCTGGCTCATGCTTTATGGCGTAAGTGTGCTTACGGGTATCGGTTTTACGATGAGTCTTTTTGTTGACTCATTGGCATTTGTTGATGATAGGCTTTTCGCATACGCTGATAAACTTGCTATTTTGTTTGGCACCCTCATATCTGCTATTTTTGGATATATCATACTAAAATTTGCAATTTCTCACAAGGAAAAAAATGAAAAAGAATCCATTTGAAATGGGTGTCTCATGGGACAATGGTTGGAGTAGTGACAATAAAGCAAAAGAACAAAAGAGTAAAAGCGCAGAGATCAAAACACCCAAAGAGCATCGATTGCATTTTGCAAAAGAGAAGCGACGAGGTAAAATAGTAACGATAGTAAAACCCTTCTTTTTGGAATCCAAAGAACTCAATGAACTTTCAAAAAAACTCAAAAAAACGCTTGGCATCGGAGGAACAACAAAAGAGAATACACTAGAATTTCAAGGGGAGGTGCAAGCAAAGCTCAAGGAGGAGCTAAGCAAGCTCGGGTTTTCTTTCAAATAAGCTAAAACTCGTTGCTTATAGCGCCAAGTGCTTGAGGAGCATAAAGCTCATTGCCATTATATTTTTTGATTAAAACTTTTGAAGATTTCATCGCATTGGCAGTATTTTTACATGCCATCTTTACTACCAAATAATCACAATCTTCAATCGCTTCCGCCATCGTATAGTGCGCTTTTACATGCTCAGCATCATCTTCCGCATCACAGACATGTCTGCCTATATGATCTGCCTCATCCACCTCTTCGTTTTGCATCTTTGGATTTTCTCTCAACTCTTTAAGCGTGATTGTTTTAAACATTCCGCCACCTATCTCAAAGATTGCAAAATAAGGCGTATGACCTGCATTTCTTGCAATTTTGAGCGAATCATCCATAACGGGAACGGCTACTTTCATCTTTTTACCTAATGTTGTATTTTACTCGGAGTATAGCGAAGCCGATATAAACCTATGCTTTAATAATATAACTCATTTTTTTACTCAAATTAGCTTCTTTTCGACTTATATACAAATAGACTAAACGCCTCTATAGACTCTCTATATTGCCGACAACTTTTCCAACGATAGCAACTTCATCCGGAGTAAGCACCTCCGGCGAGTAAGCTTTATTGTCAGAGATAAGCTCCACCATGCCATCGGCTCTTTGGCGAATCCTTTTTATAAAGAGTCCTGCTGTTGTGGATGCGACGAATATCCCGTCTTTTGAGATGTTAGTCTGTTCTCTATCTACAAATATAATGGAACCATCACTCAATGTCGGCTCCATTGATTCTCCATCGACATGAATCGCTTCTAAATTTTTATTGCTAAATCCGACCATATTTGCAATAATCGTTCGATCTACACTTAGCGTCTCGTAATCTTCACCGAAAACCTCTGCACCGCCTCCGGCACTTGCTCGTATATCTGAAAAATAGCGTATTTGAAAAAACTTATCGGTCTCCTCTTTGAGCATATCTACTGCCTGATCGAAAAAGAGCCAATTGGCACTTATCTTTTTTGTAGCACAAAACTCAAGAACCTCTTGATAAGGGATAGAGTTTCTTTTTTTCATCGTTGCAAAAGAGGCTTGGGGAATCCCTAAAATATCCGCAACATCTTTATCAAATATCTTTTTTGAATCTTTATGAGAAGAGATAACATCTTTTATCTTTTCTATAACTTCAGAAAAATCGACCATGTTCCACTCCTTTTTCCAAGAAATTTGCCCTATTGTAACATATTTTTATTAAAATTATGACAATTTGACATATTTTTATACAAAATATTGCATTTAGTATATACTTTAAAAAATAAAGGGGACATTATGAACTATAAAAAAGATTTTAAACTTATCGAAAGAGCTCTCAAATCAGGATGTGTAACGATCGCAGAACTTGCACTCTTCATCAAAAAAAGCGCAAAGACAGCTTAAGAGAAGAGCAATACCCGCACCGACTCTCCTAAATCTTTTGGAGGCTCATGAGGGCTTGTGTATAAAAGTGCTGAGGATGGCGCTAAAAGATTGGTCAAGATAGCACTTGATCCCTCTTTTTTACCTTTGAAGTTACAATAATATTTTCCATTGATCATCTCTACATTACAAGCACTAAATTCGCTTTTATTGCTGCTTTTCTTACAAAAAGGCTCTTGAAGTGTTGCCGTCACCTCTTTGAGTTGTCTCTTTTTAGAGTTGAACTTTGCTATCAAAGGTAACAGATACAAAAGTGCCGTGACGGTAGCAGAGTAAGCAAAACCCGGAAGTGCTAAGATGAATTGATCTTCTTTTCTTGCTAACATTATATGTTGTCCAGGTTTGATCATAACCCCATGAAAAAGCACTGCAAAGCCAAGTTCCTTCACAACATCTTTAACAAAATCATAGTCTCCAACACTCACGCCGCCTGTTGTTACGACAATGCTGTTTTCACTAAGTGCTTTGCTAATCGCATGTGTTATGATGCTTTTATCGTCTCTCATACAGCCATAATTTGTAGGAATGCCGCCATATTTTTTCACTATTGCTTCTAATATATAATGGTTTGAACTTCTTATCTGCGCCTTGTTTGTCTGCTCTTCTCCAAGCTCTAAAAGCTCACTTCCGCTTGAGAGTACTCCTATCTTTGGTTTTGCATATACTTTGACTTTTGCGATATTAAGACTTGCAAATAAACCTATCTGAATAAAATCTATCAAACTTCCATGCCCCAAAAGAAGTTCACCTTTAGCATAATGCTCACCAATCTCTCGCACGCTAAAACCTCGTGGCACCTCTTTTTTGATATTTATATATCCATCTTTATACTCTACATTTTCAATAGGGATAAGTGTATCCGTACCCTCAGGCATCAAAGACCCTGTAAAAGTCTTGATGCATGTGCCACGTTTTAAAATAGTTTTTGCTTCATGACCTGCCGGATTATCACCCAAAACTTCTAGCCTACCGAGTTGCATATCCTCAAATGCTAGCGCATATCCATCCATAGCTGAGGTTGGACTTATCGGAGAATTTTCTTGTGCTACTATATCTTGAGCAAGTATAAAGCCAAGTGCCTCTGCAATATCTAGTTCAATGATTTCTTTTTGCTCTATAGATATCGCATCTAAAATCTTTAATGACTCTTCAAAACCTATAAACCCCACATCAATCCTTTTTTGCTAAAAGCCCTGCACCATTCATAGGTGTGCTTCTCTTTTTTGCATATATGCGTTTACCTTGTATCACATCATATTTCCATATAGGTGCATTTGCCTTGAAGTCTTCCACAAACGCATCGATAAGCTCAAGTGCCACCCTGCGCTTAGGGGAAAGTACAGCTGCTATGTAAGAACTCTCATGCACCCTCACATCACCTCTTGAGTGTGCCATTCTTAGCCTTGCTCCTCTTTGTTGTGCTTTTTCTTGCCAAGCATCAAACCAACTTTTCAGTATCGGCTCATAGATATCAAAGCTGAGTGCCTCTATCCCATCTTCTTCTCGTACGATGCCCACGAAGGAGATAAAGGCGCCACAATTTGCCTCATACTCCTCATCGTACCATTTTGCAAATATCTCTTTTGGACTAAGCGGTCCATCAATTATCTCTAACATCATCCACCACACACCGGAGGCAAGAGTGATACTCTATCTCCATCATTGAGTGGAGTATCTAAGCTATCTGTGAGTTTGTCATTGATTGCTATTGCCAAGCTATCAAGCCATAATGACAACTTTGGATCCTCTTGTAAAAAATCAGCTACATCTTGTAAAGAGTTCGCTTTGATGGTTATATCTTCTTGGGCTATGGGACCTAAGAACTCGATTGTAATCATATGTGCTCCTAAATAAGCTCTGATTATAAAAGTACTTTGGTATAATTAGGCTTAAAAAGGAGCTTTAATTGAACTTCGGCTCTATAGAGTATCTCAATCTATTACCTTTTCAGACATTTCTAAAAAAAAGAATTAAACAGAGCGCTCCGCGTATGAATCTTAGAAAAAAACGCGCCGTTCCAAGCGATATCAATAAACTTTTCCATTCACGCAAAGTCGATGCAGGCTTTATCTCTTCGGCAACTTCAAAAGGGTGTCAGTGCACAGATGCAGGCATCGTAGGCATAGGAAAGGTCTATAGTGTCTTGCTTTTAAAGGGAAAAGAGAAGGATGATACCGCCTCTGCAAGCTCAAACCTTTTGGCAAAAAAACTTAACCTCAAAGGTGAAGTGATGATTGGCGATAGAGCCTTGAGATATTACCTTGAAGGCAAAGATGCTCTTGATCTCTCGCTTGAGTGGCAAAAACAAAAAGGATTGCCCTTTGTATTTGCAAGACTCTGTTACAACAAAAATGGTGCATTCTATAAAAGAATTGCGCATGAATTTATACACACTAAAGTAAAAATCCCTCAATATATACTCAAAAAAGAGGCAGAGAAACGAGGTATCTCTCCCAAAGAGGCGAGATGGTATCTAGAACATATCCACTATCGTATCGGCAAAAAAGAGAAAAAAGCGCTTGAGATATTTTTAAGAGGCGTGTGAGATTAGATTTTCTACTCTTTTTACTACTTCATCCCGCCCTACAATCTCCATAATCTCATCAAGTCCGGCACCACTAAGCTCGCCCATAAGTGCTAAGCGCAAAGGCTGAGCGATCTTACCGAATCCTATCTCTTTTTGTGCTACAAAATCTTGCAATAGATTATGAAATGCTTCTTTACTTTGAGGATTTTTACTCTTTAGCGCAGTGGCAAAATCATTGAGGATAGAAGTGGTGTCTTCTTTGTATGCTTTTTTAAGTGCTTTATCGTCATACTCTTTAGGGCTCTCTATAAGCAAGTGTATCTGATGCGAGAGATCAACGAGTGTCTTTGCACGCTCTTTAGTTGCCTTGAGTATGAGATCACTCCTTGAGTCATCTTGCAAATCGGTACCAAAATCTTGAAGTAGGGTTACTAATCTCGCGTTATTGCACTCTTTAATGTAATAACTATTGAGCCATAAAAGCTTATCGAGGTTATAACTCGAAGCACTCTTGTTGATATCTTTTGGATCAAAGAACTCTTGCATCTCTTGGATGCTAAATATCTCTTGATCCCCATGGCTCCAACCTAAACGCACCAAGAAGTTGAGGAGCGCTTCAGGCAAAAATCCTTGTGCTTTATACTCCATCACATCCGTTGCCCCGTCTCTTTTGCTGAGCTTCTTACCTTGCTCGTTGTTGATCATCGCAACATGATTAAAATGAGGCAAATCAAAACCGAGTGCCTGGTAAATCACTATCTGCTTTGGCGTATTATAGAGATGATCATCGCCTCGTATTACATCTGTGATACCCATGAGCGCATCATCAATGGCGACTACAAAATTGTAAGTCGGCACACCATCACTTCGAGCGATAATAAAATCATCCACTTCACTCGTAGCGATATTTATCTCTCCCTTAACTCCATCCTTAAAAGATATAGTGCCCTCAAGTGGCGCCTTGATACGAATAACAGGACTGATTCCTACAGGTGGAGTTCCCGTAAAGTCTCTATATCTTCTGTCATAATGTGGTCGTATCTTTTGAGCCATCTGCTCTTCTCTAAGAGTATCAAGCTCCTCTTTGCTCATATAGCATTTGTAGGCTTTCCCCTCGCTCAATAAACGATCAATGTATTGCTGATAGATGTCAAATCTTTTTGATTGGTAGAGCGCTTCACCGTCATAATCCATCCCAACCCAATCAAATGCTTGTAAAATCGCTTGCATCGCGTCCTCAGAATTTCGTGCTTGATCTGTATCTTCTATGCGAAGTAAAAACTTGCCCCCATTTTTGCGTGCCCACAACCATGAAAAAAGTGCTGTTCTCAAGCCTCCGATGTGTAAAAAACCTGTCGGGCTTGGAGCAAAACGAGTCACTATCATATATCAACCTCTTTTTTAGATAGGGCATTGTAGCAGATAAGCGTTTAGAGTTAAAAACTATAAACACTTTTATTTCATCAGCTTATAGACCTTGGCAAACGGAGTTAAAATAACCGGTTTAAAATATTGCTCGTCATAATTTTGAAGCACAAAAAGTTGTACAAATGTCGAATTGAACATCTCTTTATCAAGGAGTAAAAGCTGTCTATAGTCGCTCATAAAAACCGCATAAAGCTCCCCTTTGGGATCAAGAGTCTCAGAGTTTATCTGTAGTTGCATATCTTTGTCATACTTTGTGGTTATAAAACGATTCAATGCAACCTTAGTATCGCCAATCAATATTGATGCACCATTCTTATCAAGTGCAACACCTCTGCTTAAGTCAATATAATTTCCCTTATCTTGCATATACCGCGTCATAAAGAAAAATGGCTCTTTACCCATCTTCCCACTCATCAAATCAATCTCCGAAAACTTAGAAACCGTTGGGAAGATACCTAGCATATCATTTGGCAAGAAGAGATAAACTTCTCTACTTTTTGGAGGCATTTTGATCTCACCCCCACTCTCAACATACGCTAAAAAATCATCGGCATCTTTGAACCCACTCTCTAAAATCATACGAACAATGTTTGTGTCAAGCGTTTCTTCCTTGGATCGTATAGCATCTTTGTATTTGAGATATTTCTCCATTCGCTGCTCTTCATACTCCACATCAGCACGCAAAATATCTGCGGCTATCTCTTGTGAATTCTTCATAGCATAACTAAATGGAAAATTTGCTGCTCCTGTATGATATTTTCCATCCAGTATTGTCTTTACATCACTATAATAGCGAATAGGATAACTATAATCCCACCATGAAAGAATATAATCCTCTCTATTCGCGACATTTTTCATCTGATCTAAAACTTTCACCTCATCATTATTGAAAACTGTAGGAACCTTATAATCAACGATATGGATGATATTTGGAGAAAGTGCTAAGGCTGTAAACAGTATTATCAAAAAATAATTAATTGGTCTTGGAGTGAAATTAGAAATTTTATAGATCAAATATCCTATGCCAAGTGCCATAGGAGGCACAGCATAGATTGTAAAACGCAGTCCTGCAAAGTATGCTAAAAATCCAAGTCCCATAAGAGGGAGTGCCAACAACATATTTTTGTGTTTTAAACAAAGCCAGATATAGCCTACAATCGATAATATAAATGTCACTTTATGCCCACTGATACGATTAGCAAGTATATCAAAAGGTATCCTGCTTGACTCCTTAACTGTCTGCATAGCTTCATAATAGTGTAGCTCAAGGTTCGTGACATCCGTATCAACTAAATTTTGAAAAATATACCCTTTTAACTTGGCAAAAATGGGATCAAATCCGCCTGTAAAAAGAAAAATACCCACCGAAGCCAAGAAAAAATATCCGGTGTATTTATTTAAATACCCTGCTTTGAAGAAAATATATAAAAATACGACTATAGCAAGTCCGACCACGCTATCTGCTCCAACCATAGCAAGTAACATAAAGCTAAGCAGTGTAAATTCAAAAGAGACATCCTCTTTTTGCTTATAATATTTATAGATAGTGTAGAGAACAACTATACCAACAAAAGCAAACTCTAAAGAAAAACTTTGTGGGTACCACCAGCGGTATAATATGATTAGCAAAATAGTATAGAGAATATAGCGGGGCTCTTTACTCTTCATCCCAACCAAAAGTGCCCACACAAGGAGTGTCGGCAATACTATATTGAGCATATCGGTATCATAATACCCTACCATCGTTCGATTGTAATAGCTCAATGTAATGCTTGCAATAAGTGCAGCGATAAACCCGACTTCTATTTTGTCTAAAGCTTTACCAATCAAGACAAGGGGAACAACAATGAGAGAGCCTAGAAGTGCACTCATATAAAAAATTGCACTCTCAAATGGGATATTTAGTATTTGAGTAAAAAAAACAGTCATATAGGAAATTGCTAAAGCTGTTTCATCTCTGTAGTGAAGCTCATTTCCATCGATAATATCTCTAGCAATTTCCGCATAGAGATAGCCGTCATTTGTGCTAATCATAAATTGACCGTTGAACATATATGGCTCATATCCATTAAATTGATAGACCCAAATAAGCCTTATGGCAAAGCTAAAGATAAAAGCTACCCCAATAAGAAAAAATGTATTTCGCATCAATATTTTTTGGTTCATTATGTCTCTATTTTTGAACAATTATAACAAGAAGAGTATGAATAGGAGATTGAAACATTATGAATTTTAAAATATATCAACATACTTGCGTGCTATCTCCTCCCAAGTATACTCTTTGTGTGCAATATCTTTCATGTCGGATGCAATGCGTTTAAGCTCTTTTGCATCTAGATTTTGCAGTAATACTTCAAGTCCAATCGCATCTTTAAAATAATATGCTTTTTCTTGTGTGGTCACTCTATTGTATAAAACATCAAAAGCAAATATTGGAAGCTCTAAGTGCATAGCTTCCACCAACGAGGGGTTCGTTCCGCCTGCACTATGCCCATGAAGATAGAGAAAGCAATTGCTTCTTAACTGCTCCAAGATATTGCTTTCATAAATAGCATCGAGAAGATGAATATGACTATACTCAGAATACTTCTCTTTAAGAGTACGACTATATTCACTATTTTCCCAATTGCCGACAATCACTAAATCCATATCACTATGTTGACTAAAAGCATCTAAAATAAGATGGATATTATTTTCCGGCTCAATCCTACAGACACTAAAAGCATACCTTTTCTTCAAAAATGGATATTTTTTTATTAGTCTATCACTTATCGGCATTTTTTTTACATGGTCGGCTCCATAGGCTATAAGTTTACTCCTTACACCATATTCATCAAGAACATAATCTTGTATTGCCTTATTGTCGCTTATGACAACATCTGCCCACTTCACAGCGATTTTTTCAGAAAATTTTAGAAATGCCTTAGCAAACCTTCCCCATTTTTCTCGCCTCCACTCCAAGCCATCTATATTGACTACTATCTTTTTTTGACTCATAAATTTCACAAAAGGCAAAATAATACAACCTGATACCCCCAATATCAAAAGCGTATCCGAGGATCTTAAAGCTCTAAAAATCGAAATGATATCATAGAGAATACTTTGTACTCCATTTGCATTCAGGTTTACATAGCGTAATTTTGCACCGCCGTAACTCTCAAGTCTCTCTTCATAATTTTTTACACTGCAAAACACAGTAAAATCATATCTATCTTTCAAATAATGCACTAAGTACTGTGTCAATGTTTCAAAACCACCATATTGTGCAGGTAATCCGACAATACCGATGATGCTTATTTTCTTTGCCATAAAGTGCACCTTCTTATTTTGCAAGAACTAATTGTTTATATTGTAGCGCAATTGCATCCCAACAGTACTTATCTTTGATTGTTTGAATGCCACTGTTTGCTATCTTTGTTGTCATATCACTGTCATCAAAAAACTCTTTAATCTTTTTGGAAAGTGATTGCGCATCCCCGTTTTTGAAAAGCATTCCGTTTACTTTATCTTCTATGATCTCCACATTTGGCTCCAAATCAGATGCAATAACCGGCAAACCATAACTCATAGCCATCAACAAAACACCGCTTTGGTAGATAATCCTATAGGGCAACACATTAACATCTGATGCGAAGAAAAGTTTTTCTCTCTCATCGTCTTCTATAAATCGGATTATTTTTATTACTCTGTCTTCCAATGCAAGTTCACCTATCAATCTATCATAATATGCAAAATCATCCCTATGTGGCTTGCCCGCAATAATCAATTTAATATCCCCGGGGATCTCTTTAAGTGCTTTAAGTAAAATATCAAGCCCCTTGACTTTTTTTATCTGCCCAAAAAAAAGTATATATCTTCCCTCTTTTTTGAACCCAAGTTTTTTTCTAGCTTCATTTTTTGTATATCTATGCTTGATGTGCTCTATGTAGCCGCCATGTTTTATGATAGCAATTTTAGAAGGATTTCTAATATCCACATTTTTTAAAAGCATTTTTTTTGAAAATTTATTATGCACTACTATATGATTGGCAAAACATTTATAGATAATTTTTTGCAAAAACCTATTATCACCGTTTATAAAACTCGAAACATCATGTGCAATTACAGCAATATTAAGACCAAATATCTTTGGAATCAGAAATAATAAAAAACTGATGATATTCGCTGAAAAAAGATGCATGATAACGAGATTGCTTTTTTGCTTTTTTGCCTTATAGGCTGATCTGAGAGTTGCATACAAAAATATTGACAATCTTATAATCAAATTTTTGTCCGAATGTTCCTCATAATATTCATAGTATTTCACTTTACTATCGTCAATGCTTGTAAAATTGCTGTACACTGTGACGCTACAGCCAAGCTTATCAAGACTTTTAGCAAGTGAGACCGAATAATAATCCATTCCTGCTTTTTTGCCGACATGGTCGATGATTGAAACAACACATTTGTTACTTATAGTTTCTATGAATTCAAATCCACTCCTATAAACTTTTCTAAGTTTATAATATCATCTCTATATATATCATATAGATATTTTTTGGTCCGTTCGCTCATTTTGGGTTTTTGTTTTTTCTCAAATAGTATATCAATAATTTTCTCTTTAATCCTTTGTGGCAACACAGAAGAGATTAATGAACGAAAAGAAGATTTATAAATTTTACCTACAATCTTGCTTTTAGGTGCAAAAAAAACATTATGTTTTTGATTCGTTTTAGGCTGAAAACTAGAATCCACAGCTAAAAAATCGTAAACTCCAGTAGCAACATCCACTGAATCATCCTCGAGATTATCTTGAAGGTATATTTTTACTTGCTCTTTTCCAAAAATATCTATATATCTTTTGACCTGCTCATAGTAAAACCCCAATGATATATACTGCTGATAAAAAAGATCTAATTTTGTATCTTTTTCTCTCTTATATACTATATCATCAAAAGTTACATCAACTAAACCCAATTTGAAATCCATCAAATAATGAGAAAATGCGCGGCTAGTGGGTTCTCTTAAAAGTATGATGATTTTAGCATTAGGGATAATTTCTTTTATCTTCCGGGGTGTTTTTGGATAAAAAAGATAAGACACACTCGCCTCTCCAATGGCTTTTTTACCTTTTGCTTGGACAAATAGATCTTTATATTTATCTAAATTATCTATCTTAAAATCATCATAATACAACCCTTGCTCTAATATCTCTTCATAAGAGAAAAAATTGAGCTCTTTTGGATTGCTCATAAAAACTTCAGGGTGCTGTGAAAGATAGTGATAAAGAGATGTCGTTCCCGCTTTTGGAGCCCCAACTATCATAAAATTAGGTAACATAAAGCCTTCCTCTTTTTTTGGAAATTTGTTATTTTCTAAGATCATCCGCTGATACTCTTAATTTGATTTGCCTATATGATAGCAAATTACAACGATATTTTATATATATTTTAATTTCATAAGTAAAATAATCTTTATATTATCAATTTACACTTTATAAAATAGCTAGTATCTCTTTTTCAAATTTTTCTTTATTAAAAAAACTACTTCTCTTTTTTGCTGCTCGTGACAGTTGTATGCATTTTTCTTCATCTTGCGAAAGGTCGATTATCTTCTTACTAATCTCTTTGATATCATACGATGATATCTTGTAGCCTTCCCTATCATCTGTAACTATCTCAGCAGGACCACCTATTGGGGGAACAATGGCAGGAATACCAAATGCCATAGCCTCGATTATCGTTAGTCCGAATGTCTCTACCGATTCATCCACTCTTGAAAGATTCAATAGAAGATGAGCTTGCTTATAATAAGGGATAATATCTTTTTGAACATTGAGTACGGTAACATTTTCGGGGATCTTCGTCTTACTAAAAAATTGATCTATCTCTTTTTTTGCTTTCACATTTAAAATTAAAGTAAAATGGATGGGCTTGTAGGCACTACAAGCTGATGCAATTTTTATAAATTCAAATATACCTTTATATTTTTTCATGGAACAGACCATAAGTACATTAAAATTATTTGCATCAAAACTATATGTAAAAGAGCTTGAGGATTCTACAAACTTCGTTGACAATGAGTTATAGATAACCTTTTGTTCTATATCTTTAAACGACTCAGAATCCATAAATGCCTTCGATACAAAAAAGACCTTTGTCGCCGTCGTTTGAATAATCAGTCTTAAAAATCTCTTGAGCAGTTTTGGAGTAATTGATGCTTCATGGATATGATAGATAACCTCTTTCCTCGCAATCTTTCCTGCAAGCGCAGCTCCAAAGGGAAGCATGGTATTGATATATACAATCACATCTTCATCTTTATATTTTAGAATCTTAAAAAAAAGTATTATTTGGGAGAATAGATAATACCAAAGCGTAATAACTCTCTGATTTGATCTTCTATAAAAATAGCTCTGTGATTTGAAAGGAGACAAAAACCCTTCTCCTTTTTTATTGCCCGTAAAAAGCTCATAATTGATATTATTATTTTTAGCAATATCTATAATCTGTGAAAGAACTTTAGGACTCCCACTATAATCATTGAGTAGATGCACAAAAACTATTTTTTTATCCACATTATTCCTTCGAAGCTTCTAAACGGTGTTTGAGATTATACAGCATACCCATAAGTATCAAAAACGGTGCATTGAGATTATTATTTAACCATCCGCCAAAAACAAGCGTCATAAATAAAAAGCTAAAAGCTGTAGCAATCAAGAGTGAACCTATAATAAGTTGCTCATTGTCTCCATATAGCAAGAATTTGTGATTGCTCATGATAATAAGTAACCAATAAAGAATATACAAAAAGAGTCCAAGAATGCCTGTTTTAAGTAAGATATTTACATAGCCATTATGGAAAACGCTAATCTCTCTAAACAAATTTCCACCTAACTTCATCTTAAACCCGAGGTTTGCACTTTTTCCAAAACCGTAACCAAATATCTTCTGTTTTACACCTCCATCATTTTTAAAAGCAAGGTAACAGTGATAAGTTTCGTAACCTCGCCAATACCGCAATTTATCCTTTTTTTTATGGTAATTACGAGGTATTGCTTCTTGCGCACTTTTTGCGATTTTCCACATTACGCTTTTTCTTGGCGCATTTTGAAAATGTGTTACTGCATAAAACATCAATAAAGATCCAAACATAGCTACCAATACAAATCCTATAAATAACTTTATGCGATTTCTTAAAATACCAAATCCAAAAAAAAGAAAAACAACCAATATAACAACAAAAGTTCTTAAAAAATTCAAACCCGCAGATAATGACAATAAAAAAAATAAAATCCAAAACATCAAAGTATCTAATTTATAAAAAGCATATTTTCTGTTTATCAAAAGTATTGCCAGGGCGAGCGGGACAATATATGAACTTAACACTCTATCACGAAACATATACTTTGTAAAAAGATAACTAGGGTCATAAGCGACACACGCAAGATGTATGATTGCAAAAAGAACCCCCAAGGTTATCACTATCAGAAAAACTTCGCCTAAATTTTTGATCTTTTGCGATACTATAAAAGAAAAACTTAGCAAAATAATAGGATTGAGATAGTAGGCGATATCTCTCAATATATCTCTCGCTCCATTTTCATAATCAATCATCACTATACCTAAGATAACCAATATCAAGGGTATCGCATAGAGCTCCAAAGTCTTTGGTAATATAGAACGATTATAAATCATATATCCAATAACAAATAATCCGATCGGCACAGAAAGATATTGCCAATGAAGATACCATCCAAAAAATAGAACTACAAAAAAAATCGTGATGATATGTACATTATTAAGGTTATGAAGAAAAGCATTCATACTCAAAATCTTGAGCCTATTTTTTTTGCAGGAACACCGCCATAAATGCAGTTGGTCTCATATGTTCCTTTTTGCACCAATGCTCCTGCTGCTATGATACACCCATCCTCTATCGTCGCACCGTCAAGTATCGTAGCTTTTGCACCTATCCAACAATTTTTACCTACCTTGATCCCTTTATGGGTGACTCCTTGGAGTCGAATAACTACTTTAGGGTCATCATAATTATGATTTTCGGAGTGAAATGTTACATAATTCCCGATAATTGTATCATCGCCAACCTCTATGCCGCCCGCGCATCCCAAAAAACAATTTGCACCGAAACCTACATTATTACCAACCAATAAACCGTGTCCTATAAGTTGTAATGATCCTGTGCATTCAACCGCACATCCTCGCGCAAAACTCACATTTTTACCAAGCCTTAGACCCATTCTAGATAATGCATCAATATAGCAATCTTGTTGGATTGTCAAACCTTTTTCAAATCTAATTTTTGACTTTTCTTTAATCGTTACATTTGAACCTATAAAAACGAACTTGAATGTTTTTAAAATAATGCTTCCCCTTACTAACATCACAAATCTTTGTATCGATAGAGACAACAGATATCCTAATGAGACTTCTTTATCTATCTTATATTCCGAACTTTTAATGGATGAGATGATGGTTTCTATGAAGTTTCTTAGCATGTAATTGGCCTTTAAATATAAAGATATTGATTTAGATAATTTGTATTATCATCATAAGCATAACAATGACTTTGATCAGCTACACCATGTGTATAATCTACTCTTTCATTTCCCCTCAAACAAGCCACCTGCTCAGATCTTTATCAAGCAATTTTTCTAACTCTTTAATGTCCTTTTTAAAGTACTCCAACATATACTCTCTCTCGGCGCTACTCATTTTTGGCTTATGTGAAGACTGCAGTAAAGATTTTACTTTATCTTTAATCTCTTGAGGTATAAGATCTCTTAAAAATACAAATTTCATCATAAAATTGTTGAGTCTAAAACTTTTAGGAACCTTGCTTGTATTTTCTCTTTTTTCTATATTTATTTCTATAGGCTCTAAATTTAGAAAATCAAATACATCATCCATAATCTTTTGAGTATCTCTATTTAACTCATCTTGAAACACTATCAATATGTTTTCTCTTGGAAAAGTGTCTAAATATCGTTTAATCTGCTCACTATACAATCCAAACTCGATATACATATGGTTTTGGCGATGCTTTTTTGGTTTATCTTGAAGCTCTTTTTTTACTTCTTTTATAAAGTCTTTACTCTCGAGTACTCCACCAATCAAATCCATCAAAAAATGCGAATATGCTCTCTCTGCAGGGTCTCGGAGAGCTATGATAATCTTGGCATCTTTGTTAAAATCATAGATATTTTTTGCAGCACTCTTCGAATAAAGATACCCTGTGCTTGCATCTAAAAAATAGCTATAATCTCCGGCAAAATCAAAAAGCTTAAGATAATTATCTCGAGACTCTATATAAGCAATATGCTTTGGAGCTAATATTTTTTTTGCAAAATATTTCTCTTGATTGAAACAGACTCTTTCTTTGCGCTTTGGATCAACATCTTTACACCGAATATCATCACTAAAAAAATGAGGCTCCTTGATAATAGAAGCATTGATCCGAGGATGTTCATTAAGGTAACTATATAAAGATGTCGTGCCGGCTTTTGCAGCTCCGACAATAAAAAGATTTGGTTTTAACATATAAAGACTTACCTTGAAGATTTTATAGTCTTTATTATAGCTTTTTTATATTTATATACCCTAAGAAAGATTGATTAACTTTATTACTTATTGTGTATTTATAATGATAGTTCTCTTCTTTTATTTTATCTATACAAGCATATAAAACCATAATATTTCTTCACTAAAATGGTAGGTATAACTCTATTAACCGCAAGTGAAATAGCTGTAGCAATCGCAGCTCCTTCGATACCATAGAGTGGTATAAGAAAATAATTTAAAACGACATTGCAAATACTTGCAATCAACATAACAATATTTAACGATACTTGTTTCCCCGTCATATTGAGCAAAATTGCAACCGGCCCGCTACATACATTGATGAACTGTCCTATCATCAATATCCAAAGAGCGTAGACTCCCGCCGTGAACTCCTGACCAAAAATACCCAAAATATACTTTGCAAAAAAAACAAGTACTATAATTATAGGTAGTGAACTATAAAATATCATTCGTGTAGCATTCTGAGCTGTTTTTTTAAGTCCTTGCATATCTCCTCGACTATAAAGCTCTGAAAATTTAGGTCCGGCAATGGTATTTATCGCCATCATTGTCAACACAGAAAGCATGGCAAGCTTGACGATAACATTATAGATTCCAACTTCTGCTTCATCCGTAAAAATCCCGAGCATAATAATATCAGTCCAACTCATCACAAGGATAAGCGAGCTTGTAAGTAACATCGGGAGCGAAACAGAGAGTATTTTACGATAACTCAATAACTTTTTTGTTGCAACTCGAAATATATGCGAATACTTGCGAAGAGCCCAAAAACTTATACCCATCGACACTACAACAGCAACTACTCTAGAAGCTATCGTTGCTATGCCTTCCGGTTTCAAAAAATAGTACGCAATAGCAAGCAAAAGAGGCGTAAAAATAAAAATTGCCACTTTATCTAAAAAAGCAAACAGTTTAATATTTTTTACCCCTCGAAAAAAAGCTATGTTGACTGTCAAAAGCACGAAAGGAAGCACCCCTAAGACGGTAATATGAAAATATGGTATCAGCTTTGAATTATCAAATATTTCTAAAGCTAAAAAATCCGTAAAAATATAAAACAACAAGGAAAGTAGTATGCCAAGGGGGACAACAAAAGCAATCACTTTTTTATATATCTCTTTTGCCAAATAAGGCTTATCATTATAATTGTAATCGGCAATAAATTTTACAAGTGCACTACTGAACCCAAAAGTACCGATAGTTACAAAAATATTAAGTAGCGTAAGTGAAAGTGCATACAGCCCCATAACATCTGCTCCATACCACCTTGCAACAAGGAGCGTAAAAATATAGCCCAACGCTAATCCAACAAGATGCATAAAGAAGGCTATGGAAGAACCGTGAAAAAGCTCGCTAAAATGCACATCTGTTGAGAGTTTATTTTTAAATCTTTTTATCACTTGATATATCTTTTTTTAATATATTTCACGATAATCCTACACGCTTCATCAGCACTCATTTTATCGGTATCTATGATGATATCTGCATTTTGAGGCTCCTCATAGATATCGTTAACACCCGTAAAATTTTTAAGCTCTCCTTTGAGTGCTTTTTTGTAGATACCTTTATAGTCTCGCTCTTTACAAGTTTCTACATCTGCTTTTACATAGATAATAACACTGTTTTTTACCATATCATGAATCGTTTTTCTTGATTCTCTATAAGGGCTTACAAACGAAGCCACCGTGGAGATTGCATTATTTTGTAGCGTTGCTATCAAATGCCCGATACGCTTAATATGTTGATTTCTTTCTTCCCTGCTGTATCCGATATCGGGTATCAGCTCTCGGATATCCCTACTATCAAGTCTCTCTAAAGGAATATCAAGTTTTTGAAGCTCTTCATAAACCTTATCGGCAATAGTCGTTTTACCACTCAAAGGAAGTCCTGTAAACCAAAGATTAAAAGGCTCTATACGCTTCCTTCCCCACTTAATATTGACCCATAAACGCTCATGAGCCCAATACAAAATAATCTTCGCAATCACTTCGATTGCCCCTGCTGCGATAGCAAGATCAAGCTTGCCAAAAAGAAGATAAACGATGATAATAGTTGCTAATGTTGCAAAAACCCTCCAACTAATGCCTTTAGCAATCGATCTTCTATTTGTATCTTTATACATAAACTTATATCTCCTTACATTCCCATTCGGGATAGTTGGTGCGGATAAACTCATTGAGCTCTTTTTCTGCTTTTGTATACTCTCTGATAGTCTTCTCTTTACTTGAACTTTCTCCTATGATAGAAGATATAATCATACCTGCGCCCAAGGTGGTGTTTGTATAGCGATCGATGATGATAAAACTACCCGTATGGCGATTTTCACTATAAGGATCAACGGCTATCTGTCTATCAAGAGAAAGGGTACACTTAGCGATGTCATTGAGCTCTAAAGAGTCGGCTTTCACCTCTTCAAACGTATTGATATTTTTCTTATACTCAATAGAGCCAAACGAGCCATTAATCACTGATGTAGCACGCTTTATGATATAGTTTTGATGCAATCGCATAGGTATCTCGTCCATCCAAACAATCATTGCGCTTAAGTGATTGGATATTTGTGGAATATTTTCGCTTTTAACGATCATATCACCCCGAGAGATATCAATTTCGTCTTCTAGTGTAATAGTCGTAGACATCGGCGCAAATGCTTCTCCAATCTCTTCTACACTCTCATCTTTGTTTTTAGGGCGAAGCTCTTTTATCTCATTGGATATGATTGACCTTACCTTGCTTGTTTTTTTCGAAGGGAGCACGGTTATGCTATCACCCACTTGGATGCTACCGCTCGCGATCGTACCGCAAAATCCTCTGAAGTTGAGATGTGGTCTGTTGACATACTGCACAGGCAGGCGAAAATGACTACCTTTTTGTTTTGAAATTTCTAGAGTATTGAGCATCTCCATCAGAGATACACCTTTATACCACGAACATCGTTTGGAATTTAAGACGATATTATCCCCTTCAAGCGCCGAGATAGGAATATAGTCAAACTTGATATTTTTATGATGTGGCAAATTGGGGATGATCGCCTCATAGTCTTTTTTGATATTCTCAAAGATATCTTTATCAAAATCAACAAGATCCATCTTATTGATCGCTACGATAATATTTCTAATACCCAAAAGTGAAGCGATATAGGAGTGTCTCTTTGTTTGCGTCAATACGCCTATTCTCGCATCTATAAGAATGATAGCAAGATCAGCCGTACTTGCACCCGTTGCCATATTTCTAGTGTACTGCTCGTGACCCGGGGTGTCGGCTATGATAAATTTGCGTCTCTCGGTCGAGAAAAATCTATAGGCTACATCGATAGTAATTCCCTGCTCTCGCTCACTTGCAAGACCATCCACTAAAAGAGCTAGATCAATCTTATCTCCTGTGGTTCCGCTTTTTTTACTATCTTTTTCAATAGCACTTAACTGATCCTCAAATATCATTTTACTATCATAGAGTAATCTACCGATTAAAGTTGATTTTCCGTCATCCACACTCCCGCATGTGATGAAGCGGAGTATCTCTTTATTTTCATGTTCTTTAAGATATTGCTCAATGCCTATAGCTTTTAGTCGATTGTCAGTAGTCGATTGATTAGTTGCCATTTTGACTCTTCCCTTTATTTATACTCTTTTTAAATCCTATCAACCCGTTGACTATTGACCATTGACTATCAACCATTGACTAAAAATACCCCTCTTGCTTTTTCTTCTCCATACTCGCATCACCATCGCTATCGATCAGCCTTCCTTGTCTCTCACTTGTAGTCGTAAGCAACATCTCTTGGATGATTTGAGGGAGCGTACAAGCTTCAGAACTGATAGCCCCCGTAAGAGGATAACACCCAAGTGTTCGAAATCGTACCATCTCTTTTTTTGCCGTGGCTCTGAGCTCTTTTGGCATTCTTGCATCATCGATCATAATCTTTGTGCCCATATACTCAACTATTTCACGCTCTTTAGCAAAATAAAGACTCGGTATCTGTATATTTTCTAGATAGATATACTGCCAAATATCAAGTTCTGTCCAATTTGAGAGAGGGAAAACCCTGATAGATTCTCCTTGATTGTGGCGACCATTATAGATATTCCAAAGTTCTGGGCGCTGTTTTTTAGGATCCCATCTATGATTTCTATCTCTAAAAGAATAGATGCGTTCTTTTGCTCGACTCTTCTCCTCATCTCTTCTAGCACCCCCAAAAACGGCATCAAATTGGTAGATATCAAGCATCTGCTTGAGCCCTTCCGTTTTCATTATGTCCGTGTGCATCGCTGAGCCATGAGTAAATGGAGAGATGGCAAGCTCATCTCCTTTTGGATTGGTATAAACGATAAGCTCCATACCGACCTCCTCGGCTCTGCGATCACGAAATTCTATCATCTCTTTAAATTTCCATTTAGTATCTACATGCACCAAAGGAAGCGGTGGAGACGCAGGATAAAATGCCTTTTGGAGTAGATGGAGCATCACGGAACTGTCTTTGCCGACACTATAGAGCATAGCAGGCTTACTAAATTCAGCAACTACCTCTCTCATGATATGGATAGATTCTGCTTCAAGTTGCTTGAGGTGAGTAAGTCTATGAGTTGGGACATCATTTTGCAACATCTATATATCCTTTCCCTACAAGATAATCAAATATCTGCCTAGATGCTTCTTGCGCAGAGATTGTATCACCCTCTATATGAATAGCAGGTGAAATGGGTGGCTCATAAGGGCTGTCTATGCCTGTAAAATGTTTGATCTCGCCCAATCTTGCTTTTTTATAAAGTTTTTTGGGATCTCTTGCTTCACAAACAGCAAGTGGTGTATCGATAAATATCTCTATAAATTCTCCTTCATCTACAAGCCCTCTTACAGATGCTCTCTCTTTGCTAAACGGTGAGATGAAAGCACTTAAAACGATAATTCCGCTATCAACAAAAAGTTTAGCTACCTCCCCTACTCTTCGGATATTTTCAATCCTCCCGGGCTCATCAAAACCGAGGTCGCTATTGAGTCCATGGCGAATATTATCTCCATCAAGCAAATAGGTATGATTACCGTTTTTGTAGAGCATCTCTTCAAGTGCACCCGCTATGGTACTTTTACCGCTTCCGCTAAGTCCTGTAAACCAAAGGATGCATGATTTTTGATTTTTCAATGATGCTCTTTTTTGTTTGTCTATACTGTGGCTATGCCATACTACATTTTTATCCATATCACTTCACCACAAACCAAGGATTTAAAAGATTCTCTTTATTGTACATGAGAGGCTTTTGACTTTCAAATTGATAAGTCATCTTACCTGCCTCTCTTACAATCGCATCTGCCGCTGCGGTATCCCACTCCATTGTTGGAGCCAATCTCGGATAAATATCCGCTTCGCCTTCAGCTACCATACAAAGTTT
>JACDJA010001017.1_pt1 | contig 25846 bp, 21 predicted proteins | sample 7449241 | NCBI WGS metagenome assembly JACDJA01 (sample SAMN14253289, study PRJNA609438) | sludge metagenome | isolation source: initial anaerobic sludge | collected 2018-12-20 | reverse complement strand
GGTCACGAAGATCAGGTAACGCCAGTAGGTGGGCGAGAACCCTACCGCCGCGGGTTCCGTGGGCGCCGTGGCTGCCGTGGGCTCGCGCGGCGGTTGGAGGCGGCGCACGGTGACGAGGATGGCCAGGGCCACCAGCGCGGGGAGCAGGAGGACGCCGAACCCGAGCCTGTAGCCGCTCCAGGCGACGGCGCCGGCGACTGCGAGCGGACCGATCGTGGCGCCGATCTGGTCGAGCAACTCGTGAATACCGAAGGCCTTGCCGCGCCCGATGCCGCCGCCGACGTCGGCCAGCAGTGTGTCACGCGGGGGGTTCCTGATGCCCTTGCCGAGCCTCTCGGCGAACACGAGCGCCGCGGCGGGCGCCACGGCCGACACCAGCGCGAGGGCGGGTAGCGCCAGCAGGTTCACCGCGTAACCGAGGTAGATGAGTGGCCAGGCATGACCTCTGCGGTCCACGAAGCTGCCCGACGCCAACCGCAGGGCGTATCCGAGGAACTCCCCCGCTCCTGCAATGGCGCCTACGAGGAACGGGCTCGCGCCCAACACCGCCAGGTAAGGGCCGACGATGCTCCGGCCCCCCTCGTAGGTGAAGTCGGCGAAGAGGCTCACCATGCCGAAGCCGATGACGAAGCGCATTGCGGCCGAGTTATCCGGTGACTGGGGCTTGGAGGTCATGGCGAGCGCACGTCGCCTTCTCGCTGCTCGCGCGCCGCTCGACGCCGCGCATGATCAGGCGTCGTCAGCCTCGCGGGCGGTTCGCGGCGGACGCCATCGCCGTCGTGCTTGGCGACAAGCTAGCACGGCGCTTGCGAGAGGACAGGCGGCACTGACACGCCGGTAGTCTTGAGGAGGTGGTGCTCGGGAGGCGCTGCTCGGTTAGGCGGCAGCGGCTGGGCCTGAGCTCGCGAGCGCTTTGGCGCGATTTCGGCTGCCGGCTGGTCGGCGCTTGCCGACCATGACTCAGTTAGGCAGTGGCTAAGGGCAAGTCGAGATGTCAGTTCTGACGATCTTGCCACTGCCTTGTGATGGGGTCCCACGTTGCCGGCATGGAAACGCCGTTCTCAACTAGCGGTGCAATGAACTGCGTGATGAGATCGGCCAGAGAACGTAGCTCGAGCGGTCGGTGCTCGCCTTGTCCTGCGAGGTTCGCCCGGTAGGTGTGGTACGCCGCACTGGGGAGTTCGGTGAACCCATGGGTCGGCTGAGAGACCGGTTCGCGCGTGGCTCGGGTACGATCGGATCTCCGAAGTTGACGCCCAGCCGCACACTCAACTTGGCGGAACCGATATGTGCTGTCAGCGATGCCCTCACGCCTGCGTAGCGGTCGGACTCCCGTATCACGTGGGTCTTGACGCTGCCTGTTTCGAATCGCGCGCCTGGGTACGTAAGTACTAGCGAAGCGCGCCATAGGCGGCCGCCTCGCCGAAGCGGTGCCGGAGGCGAAACAGGTCCACCACGGTACGTGAGGGGTCGTACACGCGGACGCTCTCGCCGGGAGCGGCCTCCGCCTGAGACAGGCCCAGCTCAAACGTTGGCGCGTCGAACCTCAAGGCCTGAGTGGGCGGGTACGCGATCTGCGGCGTGCGCGTGCCCCTGGGAACGGCAATCTGCACCTTGCCAGGCAGCTCGTCTGTCAGGCCGTGAACCGACGCGGCCGTCAAGCAACACGCGATAGCCACCGGGGAGCGCACCTGCACCGCTAGCAGGTCCGGCCAGGAAGCCGCTGGCGCGTCCGCCCGGCGGAACACGCCGCGCGACAGTTCGATGATTTCGCCCTCGTCGTGAAGTCGGTAGAGCACGCGAGGGTGAACACCAGCGTCCAGCGCTGCGCGGGTGGTGAACGTAGCCGGCAGCGCCAGCCCATTGGTGGATACATGTGTTGCCAGCTCGCGGCTCCCTGGCAGCTATTCTATCCGGATCTTCAACTCTCGTCCGTTGGCCTGCAAAGACTCCAGTCGCTTTGCGATGGGACTCTGGAATTTGAGTGTGCAACCCGCCGGTTCAGCAGTTCGATCCAAGCCTTGGCTTCACACCCCAGAGGCTGCCGACGCCGCGTACTCAACCGTTCTACGAGCAGCAAGGGATGCGTCCGGCTCAAGGGGGGCTGTTGCGGAACTACGCGAGACAGTCCGGCGCAACACCGCCTCCGGGGTAGTGAGCCTTTCGGTCGCTGGGGAAGTGATGTGCGGCTCGATGTGTCACTGCGTTCCCGGGTAAAGTATGTGAATGCCCGGTAAGAAGCCTACTGTTCACGCGCGGTCTCAGGCTCGTTCCATTGCGGCCAGCCTGAGGGTCGAGGGTTGTAGCCTGACCCCTAAGCAGGTCGGAACTATAGCTGACGTGATAGACGGTAAGCGGGACGCGGGGCGCGAGATCCTCGAACTCAAGGCCAGCCTGGCAGCGCGTGTACAGCTCCGAAGATAGGCTCTACTGCTATCCAGATAGCTCGACCCTCAAGAACCTACTCGACATCCGAGACGCTGCCGCTCTGGCCGAAGTCGAGGGTTACATCGTTGGCCTCAGGATGGCTGAGGTGGTCCGTGGGCCTTCCGGCTTCGCCTTCGATTTCGAGTTCTTGAAGGAGTTACACCGTCGCCTATTCAGGGACGTGTATGAGTGGGCCGGTAGGGCGAGGCGGGTAGACATGGCCAAGGGCCAAACTCGCTTCGCCGTATGGGAACAGGTCGAGTCAGAAGCGGAGAGGTTGTTCGACTCCACCGGGGTGGAGCCGGCCTCGGATTCAGGCGCCGAGCGGCAGTGGTTCATCGACACGGCTGCGCCCTTCCTCATCGAGCTGAACGTAATACACCCGTTCAGGGACGGCAACGGACGAACGATGCGATTGTTCGTCGAACTATGGGCCAACTCGATAGGCCTCAAGTTGGATTGGGGCCGGGTCGTACCAGAGAGGATCGTCGAAGCCATGAGCCATGGCGTTTCTCATGACGACAGCCTGTTACGGGAAGTGCTGGATGCTTGCATAGTGCCGCCACGGAAGCGAAAACTTGCCCCGTAACAGTCCAATCGGAGCCGGTAAGAGTGGGGTTTGCGTCCTAGTTTGGTGACAGGTGACTTGGGACGGTCATGCGGTACTGCGGGCATAGCCGCCCGCCCGGTGTGAACGAGTGGTTGCCGGGACGAGTTCGGGACGGTGGTTGCGACAGTTCGAAGAATCCCGCGCCGAAGTGCGTAGCGCGGGATTCTCGTCGTACATGTCCTTCACGTGTTTCAAGCGTGGTCGGGGTGGCCGGATTTGAACCGACGACCACTTGACCCCCAGTCAAGTGCGCTACCAGGCTGCGCTACACCCCGAGGTGTCCGTGGTTGCGGTGGGGACCGCCTTGGCACGGGCGTCCTTCGCAGTACGCAAAGGCAAGTCTACGTTCGGGCGCTTGCGGGCGTCAAGGCGAGGCAGCACTCTCTGGTCGCCTAGGCCGGCGACCAGCCTAGATCGGGATCTCGTAACCAGCGTCGGCGATGAAGCGCAGCGCGGCAGGCAACAACCTGACTTCCACGGGCGTCTTCCCGATAACGTCGCCGTCGACGTGCACCAGCATCGGCGGCTCGGCACTGAGTTTCAGGGTACGCACGGGCTCGAGCTCCGGCTTGCTGGTGCGGCGCCCCAAGATGCTCAGCACTTGGCCGACTAAGGGCCAGAAGCCCGGTGAGGACATCACCGATAGCTCGGCGACGCCGTCGTGCGGGTGGGCATCGGGGCCGATATCGAAGCCCAGGACCGCCAAGTGCGTCGCGTTGAAGACGTTCACGGTGTGAGCCAGAAGCTGTCGCTCCTGGCCATCCACGACCAGGGTCACCGGTCGATTCTTCCGGCCGGACAGGTTGGCGATGGTGGCTTTGACATAGGCCAGGAAGCCCAGCCGGGCCTTCTGCTCGGCGTCGGCGTCGCGGTTGATCTCGGCATCGAGCCCCGCGCCCAGGAACAACAGGCAGGCCCTATCGTGAGAAACCACGTCGAGGGCGTCCAGCGTGACGATCTTGCCTGTCTGCATGGCCGCGAGGGACCGCCTAGGGTCTTGCGTCAGTCGGAGGACGCGCGCCATGCCATTGCCGGTGCCCAGCGGGACGATGCCGATCGCGGGCGACATTGCAGATCGCAGTACCCCGTGGGCAACCTCGGTGACCGTACCGTCGCCGCCGCCGGCGATCACGAAGTCGAAGCCGTCGTCGGCTGCCTCTTTGCCCCAGTTGCGCGCGTCCTCGGTGCCGGTCGTGAGGCGCATCTGCAGTTCAGCGGCCCCGTCAGCGCGAAGGGTGTCCTGGATGACATCGCTCAGTTCACGCGCCGACTCCGCGCCACTGGACGGGTTGAGGATGACGCAGATCCTCTTGCTCTCGAACATTGCCGATAGTACCTTGCCGGCTACTGCCATGATAGACGACCGTTGGGACGGTTCTCGACCCGCAAGGTCGCGGCCCATCGCGCCTGCTCACGGCTTCCCGGCACAGACGTGTTCACCAGCCCTATGACGTTTGGGTTGGGTTCGTGCAAGCCGGAGCGAGCTTGGCGGGTTCGCCCTGTTCACGGCCACGCTCGCGGCCCTGGGGGCCGCGATGCCCACGGCGAAGGACGCAGGACCGATCTTCGGCGCCATGATGGCGCTGATCTTCATCCCGTTCTACATCCTGCCATTGACGATCGGCGACCCGAACGCACTGATAGTGGAAGTGTTCAGCTACTTCCCCTACTCGGCGCCCGTCACCGCTCTACTTCGCAACGCGTTCGGGACGTTGCCGTTGTGGCAGGCGATCTTGATCATCGCGATCCTGTTCGGCCTCGCGGCGCTCGTGCTCCGCCTGGCCGTCAAGCTCTTCCAGTACGGTTCCATCGAGTACTCGCGCAAGGTGAACATACGCGACGTCCTGCTGGGCAAGGGCGCCGGCTAGGCCGCGATGCTTGGTGACGCCGTGACTTATCATCGCGGCGTGGGCGACGCTACCCTCGAGTTACTGGACGTCTTGGACGAGGACGGCAACCCCACGGACGTGGTGAAGCCGCGGGGAGAGGTCCACCGTGATGGTGACTGGCACCGCGCCATCCACATCTGGATCGTCCGGGAGGAGCGCCTGGTGCTGCTGCAGCGGCGGGCCCTCACGAAGGGCTTGGAGCCCGGCAAGCTCGACGTCAGCGTCGGGGGTCACGTGCGCGCCGGCGAGCACTTCCTGGAAGCCATCCGGGAGGCCGAGGAGGAGCTCGGGCTCGTGCTGCGGCCGGGCCAACTCGCGTACCTCGGCACGGCCGCGGCCGTCAGGCGCTACGACGACGGCCCCTCGCCCATAGTCGACCGCGAGCATCAAGACGTGTACGTGGTGCTGGAGGACAGGGCCCTGCACGATTACCAGTTGCAGATCGACGAGGTCGATACGCTCTACGAGGTGCCGTTGGGCGCCGCCATCCGTCTGTTCCGGAACGGCGAGTACGTGGCGGCGGCCGGCTATGACAGCATGCGGCGGCCCAGCAACGCGCTGCTCATAGAGGCGGACCTACCGGCGCGGGGGAGAGAGACGCTCGCGCAGGCCCTCGAGCGCGTGGCCGCCTACGTGAACGGCGAAGAGGCGTCCGACATCGCCGAACGCCCCTTCCTAACCCCTGGCGGGGATCCGGGCAACTAGACCCTGGGCAACTAGACTCCGGTAAACCAGACCCCGGGCAACTACACCCCGGTAACCAGACCCCGGCCTAGTTCTCGATGACCGTCGGCACGATGAGCGGGTTGCGCCCGGTGGCCTTCCTGATGTAGCGCCTCACGGGGTAGAAGATGTCGTCGCGGATGTCGCCCAGGCGCCGCTTCTCGCGCACGCCCTTCTGCAGGCTCTCCAGCGCGATCTTCACCACTTCGTCCTTCAGGCCGTTGTTGCCCGACGCCACCCCGCGCATGATGACCTCCACTGTGGGCGTCTTGCTAGCGAGGGCCATGATGACGACCACGCCCTCGGCGGAGAGCGTCTGGCGGTCGCGGATGATCGGTTCCGTGACCTCGTCGCCGGCCTTGCCCACGGTGTCGATGAGGACGACGCCCGCATCCACGCTGCCCGTCACCTTCATGTCGTCGCGGCTCAACTCGACCACGTCGCCGTTGGCCACGATGAGGCTCTTGGTGGGCGGATCGCTCATGCCGTCTGCCAGGCGTTGGTGGTGCACCTGGTGGCGCATCTCGCCGTGCCACGGCAGGAAGAACTTGGGCCGGGTGAGGTCGAGGATCAGCTTCAGTTCCTCGCGGCTGGCGTGGCCCGACGCGTGCACCTTGTAGGCGGGCGGGTAGAGCACGTTGACACGGCTGGCGTAGAGCTGGTTTATGACCCTGCCGACGGCCTCCTCGTTGCCAGGGATGGGGTTGGAGGAGAGGATCACCGTGTCGCCCGGCTTGAGGCGGATCTTGCGGTGCGTGCCGTTGGCGAGCCGCGACAGCGCCGCCATGGGCTGGCCTTGTGAGCCGGTGCACAAGAACAGGACCTTGTCGTCCTGAAGGTCGTTGATGTCGTCCGTGCTCAGGAGCGGGTTCTTCGCCTCGAGGTAGCCGAGTTCCTGAGCTATGCCGATCGCCTTGACCATCGAGCGGCCTTCTGCCACCACGCGGCGGTCGTAGCGTTCGGCGATGCGCACGAAGTTCTGCAGCCTGTGCACGTGGCTCGAGAAGGTCGTGACGACGACGCGGCCCTTGGCCTTGGCAACGATCTCGTCGACGGCCATGGCCACGTCGTGCTCGCTTGGCGTGTAGCCCGGCCTCTCGGCGTTCGTGCTGTCGGAGATGAGCAGCAAGACACCGTCGGCTCCGGCCTGCGCCAGCTTGTGCAGGTGGCTCGTCTTGCCGTCGGAGGGGTTGTAGTCGAGCTTGAAGTCGCCGGAGTGCACTACCCGGCCGATGGGGGTGTGGATGATCACGCCCGAGTTGTCGGGGATGGAGTGCGTCATGCGGAAGAAGTCGACCGTGAAGTTCTTGCTGATCTTCACGCGGTCGTCCGTACTTATCTCGCGCAGGTCGACGTCCGCCTCGCGCAGCTTGAACTCGTCGAACTTGCCGCGCAACAGACCGAGGGTGAGGCGCGCACCGTACATGGGGATCTTTGGCAGAAGCCTCAACATGTATGGCAGTCCGCCGATATGGTCCTCGTGCCCGTGGGTGAGCACCCAGCCCTTGATCTTGTGGGCGTTCTCCACCACCCAGTCGATCTTCGGCACGATGATGTCGACCCCGAGCATCTCGGTCTCGGGGAACGCGAGTCCCCCGTCGATCAGGAGGATCTCGTCGTCATACTCGAAGGCGAACATGTTCTTGCCGATCTCGCCCATGCCGCCCAGGGCGATGACCTTGAGCTTTCCGTCGGCCGTTGAGCCATGGTGCGCTCCGCCGTCGTGATCGGGGCGGCCCTCGCTGGTCGTGCTCTTGTGACCACGGGGGCGCCGAGAGCGTCCCCCGCCATCCGCGGTGCTCGACTTGCCGCCGCGGCCGGCTTCATCGGTGCCGCGGCGGATGCGTGGCGCTGCGGCAGTGTTGGTCTCGGGCTGCGTCGGGGCGGCGCTGCTTGAGGGCTTGTCGCCGCTCGACGCTCCCGCCCCCTTGTCTTTGGGTCCGGCCCTACGGGGCCGGCGTCGGTTGTTGGGCTTGCGCTCGTCGTCTGGCATCTGGTTCATCTCGAGCTACGTTCGATCGGCGCTTCGCAGCGTCCGCATATCGCATCGCTCGAACTCCTTTCGCTGATCGGTGTTGCAGCGCCCAGGAGGGCGCCACCTATTTCGTTCAAGTGGGGGAAGTGCCTGGTGGGGCGGCGATCACTCTCGCCGCCCTCGAAAGTTGCTTCAGAAGCGGTCGCGCCTGGGACCGCGGTCGTTACGGCCGCGTGGGCCACGGTCGCCGGCCGGGCCCCTGCGTGGGCCGCGCGGGGCGACCTTGCCCTCGAGTTCGGGGCGCACGAGGTCGATCTTGCCGCGGTCGTCGATGCCGTTGACCTTCACGCGGACATGATCGCCCTGCTTGAGGAAGTCCTCGACGTTCTCGACCCGCTCCTCGGCTATCTGGCTGATGTGCAAGAGCCCATCGGTGCCGGCGAAGAGCGTGATGAACGCGCCGAACTCGGTGGTCTTGGCGACCACGCCGTCGTACTCCTTGCCCACCTCGGCCGACGCCGTGAGCGCCTCTATCTGTGACTTGACCGCCTGGGCCGCGTCCGAGTCCTCGGAGTAGATGCGCACCGTGCCGTCCTCTTGAACCTCGACGGTGGCGCCCATGGCCTCCAGCTCGCGGATCTGCTTGCCGCCGGGCCCGATGACCGTGCCGATCTTGTCGGTCGGGATCTTGACCTGGAGGATGCGTGGCGCGCGCGCCGAGATCTCGCCGCGAGGCGCCGGCAGTACCTGCGCCATCTGGTCGAGGATATGCAGTCGACCCTCACGGGCCTGAGCCAGGGCCTCACGCATGAGGTCGGCCGTTATGCCGCCGATCTTGATGTCCATCTGCAGCGCCGTCACGCCGTCGCGGGTGCCGGTGACCTTGAAGTCCATGTCGCCCAAGGCGTCCTCGGAGCCCAGGATGTCGGTGAGGATCCGGTAGTCGGAACCCTCCTTAACCAGCCCCATGGCGATGCCCGCCACGGGAGCGCGCAGCGGCACGCCCGCGTCCATGAGCGCCAGGCAGCCGGCGCACACGGTGGCCATGGAGGATGAACCGTTCGACTCGAGGGTCTCGCCGACCACGCGTACGACGTAAGGGAAGCTCTCCTGGCTGGGCATCACGTCGAGGAGGGCGCGGCGCGCCAGGTTGCCGTGGCCCAGCTCGCGGCGGCCGGTGCCGCGCAGGCGCTTGACCTCGCCGGTGGAGAAGGGCGGGAAGTTGTAGTGGAGCATGAACTCTTCGCTGTCGTCGAGCCCCAGGTCGTCCACCAGCCTGTTGTCCCGGCCGGTGCCGAGCGTGGCCACGCCCAGGACCTGCGTTTCGCCACGCGTGAACACGGCGGAGCCGTGCGCCGTCGGCAGCACGCCAGTTTCGATCCAGATGGGGCGCACCTGGTCGGAGCTGCGGCCGTCGGTCCGGAGGTTCTCGGCCAGTACCAGGCGACGCATCTCCGCCTGCTCCGCCTTGGCGAAGGCGGCCTTGAGCTCGTTGACCTGCTGCTCGGCGCCCTCCGCCCCGACGTCGGGCACGAAGGACTCGATGATCTCACTGCGCAGCGCCTTGATGGCCACCGAACGCTCGTGCTTGCCCTGGGTGAGCAGCACGTCCTTCAAGCGGCCGACGGCGGCCTGCTGGACCTTCTCGACGACCTCTTGCGAGAGTTCCATGGCTGGGACGAAGCCGCGCTTCACGGCGCCGACGTCCTCGCGCATGCGTTCGATGAGTGCGACGACCGGGGCCAGCTGCTCCTGAGCGAACTCGATGGCGCCCACCATGACGTCCTCTTGGAGCTCGGTTGCCGCCGCCTCGACCATCAAGACGGCGTCCTTGGACGCGGCCACGGTCAGCTCCAGCTGGGAGCCCCCGTCGTGCAGCCGGCGCATGCTCGGGTTGGCGAGGTACTGGCCGCCGTCATAGCCCACGGTGGCGCAGGCGGTCGGCCCGGCCCAGGGGATGTCGGAGATGGAGAGTGCCGCCGACGCGCCGATGGCCGCGAGCGGCGCCGGGTCGTTGACCTGATCCGCCGACAGGATGGTGACGATCACCTGGACCTCGTTGCGCAGGCCCTTAGGGAAGAGCGGGCGGATCTGGCGGTCGATCAGGCGCGCGTTCAGGGTGCCCTGGATGCCGGGGCGGCCTTCGCGGCGCATGAACGAGCCGGGGATCTTGCCGATGGCGTAGTGGCGCTCCTCGTACTCGACCGTCAGGGGGAGGAACGACAAAGGCGAGGCGCTGTCGTTCATCTGGGCCGTGACGAGCACGAGGGTGTCGCCGTAGCGCACGGTGACGCTGCCGGACACTTGCTTGGCGAGCTTGCCGGTCTCGATGACCAGCTCGCGGCCCCCGAACTGGGTGGTGTAAACGCGGTGGTTGGGTAGGTTCACGCTCTCTCCTTCGACTGCTTCGTTACCCGCTGAGCACGGCTAGGGCGCCCGGGTGGGGGCGTCGACCGCGCATCTGAGTGCCCCCGGTTGGGGGCTGAAAGTGGGCGACGCCCTTGGGCATCGCACCGGGACGTGGGGCGTCGGCCATGGCCGCGCCCCTTTGTTTTACGAACGGCGAGGCCAAGTCGGCCTCGCCGTCTATCAGTCCAATGAGCAACGAACCTGCACGATGAGCCGCGTTCGGGGCCCCTCGCACACTGGACTGCTTCCTAATGCCCCACCTCAGCGTCGCAGGCCGAGGCTGGCGATCAGTTCCTTGTAGGCGTCGTAATCCGTGCGCTCTAGATAGGTGAGAAGCCGCTTACGCTTGCCAACCATCATGAGGAGGCCGCGCCGGCTGTGGTGATCCTTCTTATGGATCTGCAGGTGCTCGCTGAGTTCCTGAATGCGCTTGGTTAGCAAGGCAACCTGCACGGCCGTGGAGCCGGTGTCTTGAGCGTCCTTGCCGTACTGCTTTACGACGTCGAGCTTCTGTTCTGCGTTCATCGTCATGATCAGGGTCTACCTTTCAAATCTGCACTCCCGAGCCGGATCCGGGGATAAGTGTCGATGCCGGCCCAGGTATCAACGTTGGAGTGTAACACACGCGTCCGCGGCGGCGCGAAACGCGGCTTACCGGCGTCAGGCGTGGCGCTCGAACCAGTCGACGATGGCGTCGAGCCTGAGGACGCGCCGGTCGGGCCGCCCGGAGCGGGAGAGGTCGTGGCCTTCGCCCGGCACCCGGAAGAACTCGGTCTCCGCCTTGCCGAGCCGCTTGAGGACCGAGAACAGCTGGTCGGCCTGCTCGATCGGGCAGCGGTAGTCCTCCTCCGAGTGGACGATGAGGAGGGGCGTCACTATCTTGTCGGCGTTGCGGATGGGACTCTGGCGCCACAGCGCGTCGACGTCGCCCCACGGCACGCCGGCGACCTCGCGTTCCACGAACCACGGCCCGATGTCGGAGGTGCCGTACATGCTGGTCCAGTTACAGATGCTGCGCTGGGTGACCGCCGACCTGAAGAGGGTCGTCTGGCCCAGCAGCCAGTTGGTCATGAAGCCGCCGTAGCTGCCACCCGTGAGGTGCAGCGGCACCTTCTTGCGTCCAAGCCGCGCCTGGCCGGCCCTGGCGATGGCCATCACGTCGTCGGCGTCCACCGAGCCGTAGTTGCCGAGGAAGCTCGTCGCGAACGTGAACCCGTAGCTGCTGCTGCCCCGCGGGTTGCCGTAGATGACGGCGTAACCCTTGGCGGCCAGCAGTTGGAACTCGAACTGGAAGCCGTAACCGTAGTTCGTGTGAGGGCCGCCGTGCACCTCGACCACGGCCGCGCCGTCCTTGCGTGGTTCGCGGGGGCGCAGCAACCAGTACTCCGCGTCGGCCTCGCCGGCAGTGAAGGGGCCCTCAGGCTTGACGAGGGCGAGGCGCCTGGACCACGAGTCGTTGGCGTGGCTGACCCGCGTTTCCCTCCCGCCCCGCCAGCGGGCGTAGACCTCGCCGGGCCGGTCGGGGTGCTCGGCGATGAAGAGCGCCTCGAGTTCGCCAGCGACCGTGGGAGCACTGAAGCCCGTGACCACCCGCCGCTCGGCGCCCAGAGGCTCGAGAGACCCGTCGAGCCGCAGCCGCGCCAGGCCGCTGGCGCCTCGGTCGTTTACGTTCAAGGTCATGGAGCCTGAGTCCGCGCTCCAGGCCGCCGCGTTCACGTAGCTGCCGTAGCGGCTGTCGCCACCGGCGCTCGGTGGCGTGACGTGCGCCCCCGACAACAGCTTGGGTTTGCTGCGTGGCTTGGTGAGGTCCAGGAGCCACACGCCGCTATCCGACGCGATGTCCCCTTGTACCTGGCTGGCACAGTACGCCAGCCACTTACCGTCCGGAGACGGCGAGAGAGTCGAGACGCCCATCAGCCCGGGAATACGCACCTTGTGCTCGCCGCTGGTCACGTCGACGCTCGCCACGTCGGTGAGGATCTCGCCGGAGCCCCTGGCCGCCGACTGCAGCGTGACCCAGAGGGTCTCACCGTCAGGCGCGAAGGCCAGGAACTCCGCCGATTCGGGAAGCTCCGTCAGCTTGCGGGACCGGCCCGTGGCCAGGTCAAGCAGGTGGACCTGAGCCGGCTGGCTGGGTAATACGCCAAGGCCGTCGATCCGCCAGAAGCGCTTGGTTATGCGCCGAGGCAGGCCGTTCTTGGCGGCCAGATCCTGGTAGTCGTCCAAGGTCACGTACGCGATCTGCTTGCCAGACGGCGCCCAGGCGAAGGCCTGCACCCCGGCCTCGTGGTCGCTGACGCGCTCGGGTTCGCCGCCATCTATCGGCATGACGTGAAGTTGCGGACGACCCTTGGCCTCCGTCGAGCGCAGGAACGCCAGGCGGTCGCCGCTAGGGGAGAAGCGCGGCGCCGTGTCGGAGTACTCCCCGCGGGTGAACTCGCTGGGCGCCTTCTTGGCCAGGCCGCGGCGCAGGTGGACGCGGCTGCGGTAGCGAGGCGGGGTGTACTCGTCACCATCCTTGCCTGGGACGATGTCTGTGACGACCCAGGCGGCCGAGTCGCCGTCCGGGCCCGCGACCACGTCGGAGACGAAGGTGAGGGATAGTAGGTCGGTGCTCTTGGGGGCTCTTGCCATGGCTTACTACCGTTCCGCGCCACCGGCTGGCGCATTGGCCCTCGCGCGCGCGGTCACTGCGGCGAACAGCAGTATCCCGGCGGCCACGGAGGCGTTGAGTGAGGTGATCCTGCCCGACAGGGGCACGGCGACGAGCTCGTCGCAGCGTTCGCGCACCAGGCGCCGCATGCCGTCCCCCTCGGAGCCGATGACGAGCGCCACCTGACGCTCCCAGTCGATGTCTGCCGGGGTGGCGGTGGCGGCCCCGTCTGCGCCGTACACCCAGACCCCACGCTCCTTTAGGTCTTCGATGGTCCGGGGCAGGTTCGTGACCACGATCAGGGGCAAGTGCGCGGTGGCTCCCGCCGCGGCCTTGACGACCACGGCCGAGAGGGGGGCCGAGCGTCGCTCTTCCATCACCACGCCGTGAGCGCCCAGGGCCTCGGCGCTGCGGATGATGGCGCCCACGTTGCGGGGATCGGTGAGGTGGTCGAGAAGCACCAACAGGAGCTGTTCGTCGCGGCTCTCGGCGCGTTCGAATGCCGCTTCGAGCGGGGCGGTGGTCACCTCCGGCATGAGCGCTGCCACGCCCTGGTGCTGGGTCGTCTTCAGGGCCTGGTCGAGCTGGATGCGCGGGACCTCGTCGAGCGGCACGTCCGCCGCCGCCGTGGCGCGCCTCAGCTCCTTCAGGATTCCGGGCTGCACGCCCTTGGCCACGGCGACGCGCTCGACCGTCGAGTCGCGAAGGGCCTCCAAGACGGCGTTGCGTCCGTAGATCCACATGCGGGGAGTATACGGGCGGAAGTGGCGCTCGGATCGGTAGTGGCGCCCGGGTCGCGCCTACGCCGAGGTCGCGAGGATCTCCCGAGCCGCGGTCTCGTCCGCGGCCAACTGCGCCCTGAGCTCCTCGAGACCGGCGAACTTCAGCTGAGCGCGCAAGTGCTCGACGAACCTCACGTCCAACTCGGCTCCGTAGAGGTTCCGGTCGAAGTCGAAGAGGTAGACCTCGAGCGCCGGCGGCGTCTCCTCGAAGCTCGGCCGCGGACCCGCGTTCGCCATGCCGCCGAAGGTCTCGCCCGCCACGCTCACGCGCACCGCGAACACGCCGAGAGGCACCGCCTTGCCCGCCGGGACGCTCAGGTTGGCGGTGGGGTAGCCGATGCCGGCGCCGCGCCGCTGACCCTTGACGACCACGCCTCGGACCAGGTACGGCGCTCCAAGCAACCTTGCCGCACCCTTGACGTCGCCCTCGGCAAGCAGTCTCCTGATGTCCGAGGACTTCACCGGTGCGCCGTCCTTCTCGACGAGGGGGAACACTTCCAGGTTGTCGGTCACGGTGCGTAGGTCGGCGATGCCACCCTGGCGCCCCCGGCCGAAGCGGAAGTCCTGGCCCACGACTATGGCGGCGGGTTGCAGTTCGGCGAGCTCGGCGAGCCACGATGACTTGTCGGTGGCGGCGAACTCGCGGTCGAACGCGATGTTCACTACGACGTCGGGGTGGAACTCCCCGAGCGCCAGCAGCTTCTCCTCGGGGGTCATGAGGAAGGTTGCTCCCTCGAACAGCACCCGCGCGGGAGGGAAGAACGTGACGACGACGGCGGGCGCGGCAAGGTCGCTGGCCAGGTCGTGCATGCGCCTGAGCAACGTGCGGTGGCCCAGGTGCACGCCGTCGAAGTTCCCTATGCACAGCACGGCCCCACGAGGTTCCACGGCCGCGAGCGAGTCGACGCTGATCGGTATGGCTTCGCGCGCGTTCATAGAGCAACGCCGGAGCGTGCCAGCACGTGCCTCACGGCCAGCAGCGTCACCCCCGACGTCGACTCCGTGCCGGCGAGCACCCCGTTCCATACCTCCAGGGCGTCGCGCCATTCCAGGACGAGGTCCTCGCCGGCATCCGGAGTACCTGCCGCCTGGTGCGCGCCGGAGAGTTCGTACAAGTAACACTGCTCGTCGGTGAAGCCGGGCGATGCGTACAGGCGCGAGACGAGCTTGAGGCGGCCGCCGAGTTGCACTTCCTCGGCCAGCTCGCGCCGGGCGGCGTCCTCTGGGGCCTCGCCGTCCTCGATCAGGCCGGCGGGGATCTCCCACGTGCTTGCGCCCACGGCCGGCCGCGGCTGCCTCACCCCGAGCAGTTCTCGGCCACGGACGACCATCACCGCCACGGCGTCCGGGTGTTCCACTACCTCCCAATGGCCGTCCAGGACGGCCACGGTGATCAACCTTCCGCGGAACTTGACCTCACGCATGCGCTGTGCCGTGCTCACCCGGAACGTTGCCGGGCGCTACCGCTTCCTCGTTCAGTTCTCGCTGCCGTCCGGGTTGTAGCGGAGGAAGGCGGGGATGTCGTAGTTGCTCGGGTCGTAGGTCTTGTTGCCGCCGGCGCCCAGGCCGCCGCGCAGGTGCGTGGGGCGCAGGATGCGGGTCTGTGGGGCCTGATCGAAGCCGGCCGCGATGACCGTCACCCGCACCTCGTCGCCGGCGTCCTCGTCGTAGGTGATGCCGAAGAGGACGTTGGGATCGTCGATCTCGGTCGCCTCGCTGATCTTGGTGACGATCTCGTGCGCGTCGTGGAGCGTTAGGCCGTCGGAGGCCGTGATGTTGATGAGCAGGTTGCGGGCGCCCTCGACGCCGCGCGCGAGGAGCGGCGAGTGCGTGGCGCTCTCGGCGGCCTCCTCGGCGAGGTTCTCCCCTCGACCGGCCCCGATGCCCATGAGCACCGTGCCCGCCCCCTGTAGCAGCGCCTTGACGTCGGCGAAGTCGACGTTGATCTGGCCCGGCACGTTGATGACGTCGCTGATGCCCCGCACGCCGTGGTACAGCACGCGGTCGGCCACACGGAACGCGTCCTGCAGGCGCACCTTGCGGTCGAGCGCCGAGATGAGGCGCTGGTTCTCGACCACGATGAGCGCGTCGACTTTGTCCTCGAGGCGCCTGAGGCCCTCTTGTGCCTGCGCCATGCGGCGGGGGCCCTCCATCAGGAAGGGGGAGGTCACGACGGCGATGGCCAGGGCGCCCAACTCGCGGGCCACCTCCGCCACGATCGGTGCGCTACCCGTGCCCGTGCCGCCGCCCATGCCCGCGGTGATGAAGACGAGGTCGGAGCCGCGGAGTGCCTCCGCGACGCGGTCGCGGTCCTCGAGGGCCGCCTTCTCGCCGACCTCGGGGTTGGCGCCGGCCCCGAGTCCCTTGGTCAGGTGGTCGCCCATCTGGATGCGCACGTCCGCCAGCGATGTGGCGAGCACTTGCGCGTCGGTGTTCGCCGCAACGAACTCCACCCCACGCAAGCCGGTCTCGATCATGCGGTTGACGGCGTTGTTGCCGCCACCGCCCAAGCCGATCACCCGGATGACCGCGTTGTCGACGTATCCCATCACCTTGTCCGCCTCTCTCTTGCCCGAACTCAGAAGAAATCCTTGAGGATCTTGCGAATGCGCCCTATGAAGCTCTCGTCCGTCTCGTCGCCGGAGCGGGTGCGGCGACTGGTAGGGGAAGCGACCGGACCCTGCGCCATGCCGTAACGTACCAGGCCGACGGCGGTGGCGTGCGCGGGGCTGGCGACCACGTCGGAGAGGCCGGAAACGCCGTCCGGCTTACCGAGGCGTACGGGCAGCCTGAAGCGGTCGTTCGCCACCTGCTCGACGCCCGGCATGAGCGACGCGCCGCCCGTGATGACCACGTTGCCGGCCAGGAGTTCGAGGGCGCCCATGCGCTGCTCGATGTCGCGCCGCACCATGTCGAGGATCTCCACCACGCGCGGCCTGATGACCTGCGCCAGCTCGAAGGTGGAGATGCTGGCCGTGTAACTGGGGTTGGCCACTTCTAGCTCTACGTCGCGGTCGGCCAGTTCGGGTAACGCGACGCCGTAGCGCCGCTTGACGCGCTCCGCCTCGTCGGGCGGGATGCGTAACAGCTGGCTGATGTCTTGCGTGATGTGGTCGCCGCCCAACGGGATGACCGCCGAGTGCGACAGGGTGCCGCGGCGGAACACGCCGACGTCGGTGGTGCCCCCGCCTATGTCGATGAGGAGGGTGGTCAGCTCCTGCTCGCTGCGGTTGAGGACGGCGAGGCCCGAGGCGAGCGCCTGGACGACCATCCCCTCGACCCCCACTCCGGCGTCGGTGGCGCAGCGCCTGAGGTTCTGCAGCGGCCCTTGCGCGCCGGCGACGATGTGAACGTCGACCTCGAGGCGCACGCCCGACATGCCGAGCGGGTCCTTGATGCCGTCGTTGCCGTCCACCACGTACTCCTGTGGGATCACGTGGAGGACTTCCATGTTCGCTTCCAGCGGCACGGCGCGGGCGTTCTCGATGGTGCGGTCCACGTCGTTGCGCGTGACGTCGTAGCCGCGGCGGATGGCCGTCATGCCGTGGCTCGTCAGCGCCTTGAGGTGGCTGCCGGCCACCCCCACCCAGGCCGAGTGCACCTCCACGCCCGCCACGCGCTGGGCGGCGGCCACGGACTGCCTCACGGCCGCTATGGTGCGCTCGAGGTTCACGACCACGCCCTTGCGCAGCCCGTCGGATGGGACGGTTCCCTCGCCGATGATGTCCAGAACGCCGTCGGACGCTACCTCGCCGATCACCGTACAGATCTTGGTGGTGCCAATGTCGAGCCCGACGATTATGCGTTCGTCACTCATCTGCCTTGCTCACTCCCCAGGGGTAGACCGCCATGCGGCCCCCGCGGTGACCTACGAATGCCGACCAATGCTCGCGCAGAGCCTTCGCACTCGCCGTGAATAGCTGTGCATCGTTCAACAGGATGTCGAATCCTTCCGGCGAGTAGCTTATCACCTGAACCCCGAACGGTCGCAGGAGCCTAAGTAGCGTGATGGCCTCCGCGGTGCGCTCCGGGCCCCAGCCCTCCAGCCGGGGTAGCCCCGCCGTTTCGGCCGGGGTGGCGCCGTCAAGGACTGTACCATCGTCCGCCCACGTGACCGCGCCGTTCGTTATGGCCGGTACGCGCTCGCGCACGGCGATGCTCACGCGGTCCGGCCACTGCCTGACCACTACCGCCTGGAGCACCCAGGGGTCGCTCACGAGGCCCCGCACGCGGCCCGCCGTTACCCACAGGAACGGCGTTCCCGGCGCCACGTCGGCCAAGCGCATGACCTGGTCGACGTCGTGGTGGACGTTACCCGTGACGGTCACGTTCTCGACCTTGGGCACGAACCGGCTCGTGATGAGGCCCGCTCCCAGCAGGACCAGCAGTACCAGTAATAACCGGCGCACTTCAGAACCCCCACAGGCGCCACTCCAACTCGAGCGGTTGCTGCAGGCGTTCCTGAACCAGCGCGATGAGCGCCGCCACGTCGTCGGAGGAGGCGTTCCCCAGGTTGATGATGAAGTTGCCGTGTTCGTGGGCGACCATGGCGTCGCCGACCGTGAGGCCCTTGAGGCCGGCGACGTCGATGAGGCGACCGGCCGAATCGCCAGGGGGGTTCTTGAAGGCGCAACCCGCCGACTTGATCTTCGGCTGGCCGGCGCGGGCAGCGTCGACGGCGTTCATCGTCCGCGCCACGGCCTCCGGCGAGGAGGGGGTCAGTTCGAGCCGCGCCCGCGTGACGACCGCGCCCTCCGGCAGCTCGGAGTGGCGATAGCGGAAGCCGAGGGCGCCGGCGGGGACGACCTCGAGCGCGCCGTTAACGAACAGCTCGACCTCGGCCACCGTGTCCGCCATCTCCCCGAAGCGCGTGCCCGCGTTCATCGCGATGGCGCCGCCGAGAACGGCGGGTACCCCCGATAGCCCTTCCAGGCCGGAGAGGCCCGCGCGCTGCGCGCGGCGCACCATGCCCGGAAGGGGGGTGGCCGCGCCGACCCAGACCGTGGCGTCTGCGCCGAAGCCCGCCATGTCGTTGTATGCGCGGCCCAAGCGCACGACCCGGCGGTCGACCCCGGCGTCCGAAACGAACAGGTTGGCGCCGGAACCAAGCACCAGGAACGGCTCGGACGTCGCCTCCTTGAGTTGGGCCTCGTCGTTCACCTCCCACAGCTCGGCCTCGCCGCCCACGCGCAGCGTGGTGAAGTCGCGCAGCAAGACGGTGCGTACCCGGGGTGCGGAGGCGGCCATGCGGACGCCCCTAGCTGCCGGCCGCTGGGCTGCCGGCGGCAACGGCGCGTGCACCGAGCCCGGCCGCGACCCGCCACACGTCGCCGGCGCCGAGGGTGATCACCAAGTCGCCGGGCAGGGCGGTGGCCGCGAAGTAGGCCTCGGCGTGCGCGAGGTCGTCCACGCGCGCCGGCACCCCCAGGCGGTTGATGCGCTCTGCGATGAGTTCGGGAGAGACCCCCGCTATCGGTAGCTCGCCGGCGCCATAGACGTCGAGCACTACGACCTCGTCTGCCAGGGCCGCCGCCTGCGCCAGGGCGGGCCACTGGCGGGCGGTGCGCACCCAGCGGTGGGGCTGCAAGACGGCGCGGACGCGGCGCCCCGTGGCGCGCGCGGCCTGCAGGGTGGCCGCCACCTCGGTGGGGTGGTGGGCGTAGTCGTCGATGATCATGGCGCCGTTCAGTTGGCCGTATGACTGCCACCTGCGACCGACGCCTTTGAACGAGGTCAGGGCCGGGAGCGCCGGTAGCGGGTCGAGGCCCGCGAAGTCGACGGCGGTGATCGCCGCTGCGGCGTTCAGCACGTTGTGGGTGCCTGGCACCGACATCACGACGTCGATGGGCTCCGCGCCCGGTCGGCTCAGCCTGAAGGAGCTTCCGGTGGGCTCCAGGCGCACGTCGCTCACCCGGTAGTCGGCGCCCACCCCGGTGCCGTACGAGACCGCCCTGGGGTGCGCGCGCACCAGCTCGGCCAGGCCGGGCCAGTCGTGGCAGTAGACGAGCCGGTTCGCCGCCAGCGCGAAGCGTTGCGCCGCTGCCTGGAGGTCGCCGAAGGAGGCGTGGTAGTTGCGGCGCTCGTCGTACTCGCCGGCCACGTGGTCGTCGTCGAGGTTGGTGATGACCGCTACCTCGCTCACCAGGTCGGCGAAGCCGGGGTCCGACTCGTCGACCTCGGCTGCCAGCCAGCGGCCCCGCCCGTAGCGCATGCTTCCGCCGATGATCGGCAACGACGCCCCTAGTTGTACGGAGGTGTCGGGATCGAGTGCCAGCAGGAGAGTGGCGACCATGGCGGTGGTGGTGCTCTTGCCATGCGTGCCCGTCACGCCTATCGCCTGGCGGCGGCCGAAGAGCTGCCCGAGAAGCGCGATCCGGCGCAGGACCTGCGCCCCGGCCGCGCGAGCAGCCAAGAGTTCCGGATGGTCGTGCGGCACGGCCATGCTGTGCACGAGCACGTCGGCGCCTTTGACGTGGCTCGGGTCGTGACCCTTGCAGGTGCTGATGCCTTGCAGTTTCAGGTCTTCGAGGACGGCGCCCCCGGCGGCGTCGCAGCCGCTCACGTCGAAGCCCTCCTCGCGGCACCAGCGCGCCAGCGCGGCCATGCTCACGCCGCCTATCCCCATGAAGTGGATGTGCTGCGAGGCGGGCCCCGGTGCCCCTACCGAGGCGTTGTCGTTCGTGTCTGTCGTTGCGGCGTGGTTCATCTGTTAGGTCACCAACTCCAAGACGGCGTCAACGATACGACGCGCGGCGCCGGCCGGTGTGCGTGCTCTGGCGGCGGCCGCCGCCGTGCGCCTCCAGCCGGGCTCCAGTGCGCTTGCCCAGGCCTCGGGAAGGCGGGCGAGTTCCCGCTCCTCGACCACCAGCCCGGCCCCAGCGCCCTCCACCGCGCGGGCGTTATGCAGCTGGTGGTTCTCGGCCGCGGTGGGCAGCGGCACCATGACGGTCGGCACGCCGTGGTAGGCGGCCTCCGAGAGCGTGCCCACCCCCGCCCGGGTGATGGCCAACGCGGCCGCGGACCACGCCAGGGTGGCGTCCAAGTAGGGTTCTGCGTGATAGGCGGGGCTGGTGACGGTGTGGCGCACGTCCTGGATCCAGCGTGGGCCCGTCGAGTGCAGCACGACGTGCGGGCCCTCGAGGGTTGCCGGGGCCTCCAACTCGTCGAACGCCGCCGGGACGGCTCGGTTAAGGGCCAGGGAGCCTTGAGACCCGCCCATCACGAGCGTGACGACGGCGCCGCGCGGCAGGCCGAGGCGCTCGAGCGCCTCGTTCTTCTCGACGCTGTCCTCGCGCACCGGGTAAGGCACCACCAGGGAGCGCCGCGGCCGCACGTGCGCCAGCGCCTCTTCCTGGGCGGCCACGAATAGCCTGGACGAGGAGGCGAACCAGCGGTTCACGCGGCTCGGGTAGGCGTTACCTTCGTGCAGCACGAGCGGCACGCCCAGCGTGCGCGCAGCGACGCAACCGGGCAGGGACGCGAAACCGCCGAAGCCCATCACCAGGTCGGGTGCGAAGGACCGGGCGAGGCGCCTGGCGGTCCACAGTCCGGCGGCGGCCCGGTAGGCCTGCCTCGGGTCTGGACGCTGCCGGTCCCACTTGCCCGTGCTCACCCCCATGAACTCGAAGCCCGCCTCTGCCGTCAGACGCTCCTCCATGCCACCCACACCCCCCATGACGGCCACCCGAACGCCGCGCGAGAGCGCCTCTCGTCCCACCGCCAGGGCGGGGTAGATGTGCCCACCGCTGCCTCCCGTGGCGAGCAGCAGCTTGAGAGGCCCGCTCACGCGCGTTGCGCGGCGCCGCGAGTGGCCCGCGCCCCGGGGTGCGAGCCTTGCTCCGCCGCTGCCCCCGCCTCGCGCGCTTGGCGGCTTGCGAGGTGCAAGAACCCGAAGGCGATCGCCACCGAGATCTGCGAGTTCACCCCGTAACTCACTCCGGGGAGCGGCATGCCGGTCACGGGGAACATGCCGGACGCCACGAGCAGGTTGATGCCCGCCTGGCCGCAGACGTACGCGGTGGCGCCGGCGGCCAGCAGGGCGGCGGGGCCCGTGACGCTGCGGGCGATGGAGAACCCGTACCAGGCGAGTAGCGCGTACAGCGCGATGAGCGTGATCACCCCAAGGAAGCCGAGAGAGTGGGCGATGGAGACCGCCACGAAGTCCGTTTCGGCCTCCGGCACGGGGACGCCCCGGCCTGCGCCGACCCCCAGCAGGCCGCCGCGACCGATGGCGGCGAGCGCGCGAAGTGCCTGGTACGAGAGGTCCGCAGCCTGCGACTGCGTGCCCCAGCGGTCGAAGTAGCCCACCATCCGCTCGCCGATGTAGGTGAACTGGCTGAGCACCGTGCCCGCCAGGAGCGACGCCGTGACGGCCGCCGTGAACATGATGGCGATGACGCGGCCGAGTGTGGCGCCTGCGGCGATCATGATCGCGACCGCGAGGACGAAGACGAACGCGGCCGTGCTGAGGTCGGGTTCGATGACGATCAGGCCCGCGGTAACGCCGATCACCAACATGGGCCGCCAGATCTCCCAGTTGCCCAGGTGGTTGTGGAAGAAGGCGGCTAGGTAAGCGATCACCGCGACCTTCATGAGCTCCGACGGCTGCACGCTGAAACCGCCGATCAGCAGCCAGCGCTTGCTGTCGCTGCCGGCCGGCGAGACGCCGACGACGAGCACGAGCACCAGGGCGACCAGTAGCGCTACGAAGGCGTACGGTGAGAGCTTCACGACGTGCTTCGCCCTTAGCCGACCAACTATCAGGGTGATGGCGAGGGCCGCCACGACCCTCAGCGCCTGGGGGAGCGCCTCTTCGGGTTTCGCCGCGGTCACGCCCACGATGCCCAGCACGCCGAGCGTCACCTGGATCGAGAGTAGGAGTCGGTCGTTCATGCGTCGGCCTCGAGTGGTGGGCGCCTGGCGTTGGCGGCGGTGGCGGCGACGGCCTCCCGGAACGCCGCCGCGCGATCGGCGTAGTCCTCGAACTGGTCGAACGAGGCCGCGAGCGGCGCGAGGAGGACGTTTCCGGCGCCCCCGTGGTGGGCGTTCAGGTGCTCGAGCGCGGCCGCGACGGCGGCGCGCATGGCGGGGCGGCCGCGCGGCTCGCTTACCAAGACGGTGGGCACGAGGTCACCGAAGGCTGCCTGCAGGGCGGGCCCGCTCGCTCCCAGGGCAACGAGGAGGTCGACCTTCTCGGCCACCAGGCCAGCCAGGCCGCTGACGTCGGCTCCCTTCGCCTGGCCCCCGGCGAGCCACACGAGTGGTTTGGGCGTGGACCTGAGCGCCGCGGCCACCGCCAGGGGCCGGGTGGCGATGGAGTCTTCGAGGAAGCGCACGCCGCCCACCTGCCCCGCTGCCGAGTAGCGCCCCGGCAGCCCGGTGAAGGCGCGGAGGCCCGCCGTGATGGCGCTGGGGTCGGCGCCCACGGCCGCGCATGTCAAGGCCACGGCGAGCGCGTTGGCGACCTGATGCTCGCCCAGGACGTGAAGTTCGTCCGAGTGCACCAGGGGCGCGCCGTCCATCACCAGGCGCCCTCCCAGGTTGCGGTAGGCGTCGGCCTCGTGGGTAAGGGAGAAGCGGCGGACGTTGACGCCGGCGGCCTCCGCCTCGGCGGCCCAGAGCCTCAAGATCTCATCGTCGTCGTTGGCGACGAAAGTGGTGCCGGCGCCTAGGTTGGCCAGCAGGTTGCGCTTGGCGGCGTGGTAGGCGCTCACCGAACCGTGGCGGTCGATGTGGTCCTCGCCCAGGTTCAGGAGCACGGCCACGTCGGGTTTGAAGGTGGGGCAGCGCTCCAGTTGGAACGAGGACATCTCGACTACGTGAACGGCGCCCGGCCTGGCGACCGCCGCCAACGCCGGCTCGATGTTGCCACCGGCCACGGCGTCCATGCCGGCCGCCGCCAGTGTATCCGCCGTCCAGCGCGTGACGCTGCCCTTCCCGGCCGTCCCGCTGATGCCGATGTAGACGCCGGGCGTGGTGCGCCAGACCCACTCGACCTCGCCGATGACCTCGGCACCCCGCGAGCGCAGCGCGTTCAGGTCGGGGTGGTCGATGGGCACGCCCGGGGCGGCTATGACCAGGTCGTAGTCGTAGTCTTGGCCCGATTCCGAGGCCGAGGGTGCGGCGGCGCGGCGGGAACCGAGGTCGAGGGCCTCCGCGACGTCGGCACCGCCCTCGCGCAGCTCGAAGAAGGCGGTCCTACTCTCCTTGCCCAAGCGCCTGAGCACGGCCAGGCCCGAACGGCCGAGGCCGTAGACGAGCACCTCGCCCCTCACGCGGGCACCTGGCGGATGGCGAGGGCGAGGGCGACGCAGAACGCCGTGACGAGGTAGAAGCGCGTGACCACGCGCGTCTCGCTCCAGCCGCTCAGCTCGAAGTGGTGATGCAGGGGGCTCATGCGCAGGAGGCGCTTGCCGCCGGTGCGGCGGAAGTAGCTGACCTGGACGATCACGGAGAGGACTTCGAGCACGGGGATGGCCGCCACGAGGGGCAGGTACCAGACGGTGCCCTGCAAGATGGCCAGGCCCGCCACGGCGGCACCCAGCGCCTCGGCGCCCACCCCGCCCATGATGGTGCGCGCCGGGTGGCCGTTGTACCAGAGGAACCCGAGCAGCGCCCCCAGCAGGGCGGCGGCGAGCGGCGACCCGATGAAGAAGAGGAGCACGATGGCGGTGACGCCGGCAGCCAACCCGTCGAGCCCGTCGGTGAAGTTGAAGGCGTTGATGGCGCCGACGATTACCAGGGCGAACGCTATGACGTCGAGCCAGCCCACGCCCAGGAGCGCGGCTCCCGTGCTTACGGCCCACCACGAGAACGCAACGGCCAGCAGTCCCTGGACGATCAGCCGGTAGCGCGCGCCAAGGCCCCCACCGTCTTCGGTCGATTGTCCCAGCGCCGCGCGGCGCTTGCGCGCGAGGCCCAGCCAGTCGTCGAAGAGCCCCAAGAGGCCCGACCCGATCACGAGCAGCACGAGCGCGGTCTCACTGCCCGATGCGAGGCCGCCGAACGCCGCCCACACGAGTACGGTGGCGGCGAGGAACGCCACCCCGGCCATGGTCGGGGTGCCGGACTTCCCGAGGTGGCTCTGGGGCCCCTGGGGCCTTATGGCCTTGCCCCAGCCCGCGTGCTTCGCAAGCTGCACGAAGACGCCCGTGAACACTAGGCTGGCGGCGCCCGCCACCACGAGGCTCAGCACGGTTCCACCGCCGCGGCCTCGGCCGTGGCCTCTGTAGTGGCCCAGGTCCCACGCGCCGCGCGTTCCTTTATCGCGGCAGCGAGGCGCTCCATGCCCATCGACCTGGAACCCTTCACCAGCACCGTGGCGCCTTTGGGAACCCGGCCCAGCAGGTCCGAAGCCGCGAGGGCGTCGACGGCGCGGACGGCCTCGGGGTTCGTTTCAAGCAGGGCGGCGCTGGCCCGCCCCACGGCGACCACGAGGTCGATGCCGCGGCTGAGCTCACCGGCGCGCAGGTGGGCGCCTCGCTCCTGGGTGCCCAGTTCGAGCATGTCGGCCAGGAACGCGGCGCGGGGGGCGGGCGCTTCCCGCAGCACTGCCAGCGCCTCCTCGAGGGACGCGGGGTTGGAGTTGTAGGAGTCGTCCAGCAGCGTGACGCCCTGCAGGCGCAGGCGTTCCAGCCTGCCGGGCTCGAGGCGCGCCTGGCGCACGCGCTCCACGGCCGCTGCCGTGGTGACGCCCAGCTCGCGGGCCATGGTGAGGGCGATCAGGGCGTTCTGCGCCATGGCGCGCCCGGGCCAGGGGAGGGTGGCGGACGCGCGCTCGCCGCCGGCCTCCCAGGTGAGCAGGGCGCCGTCGGCTAGCGGTGCGCTGACGCCCACGACGCTCGCCCTCGCGCCGGCGGGCAGCGCCTTGTCGCCGCGCCCCACGCTGACGACCACGGTTCGCTCCAGCGTCTCCTTGCGGAGGTAGGCGGCGGCGTCGGCCGCGGCTACCGTCACGCCGGGGGTGCGGTCGAGGAGCAGGGTCTTCTCGCGCGCGACGCCCGCCACGTCGCCGAGGGCGCTCAGGTGGCTGGCGGCGATGGTGGTGAGGGCCGCGTGGTCGGGCCGCGTGAGGTCGATCAGTTCCGCCATCTCGCCGGGGTGGTCGATGCCGAGTTCGAGGACGAGGGGTGCGCCGCCGCTCGGCGTCTCCTCGTCATCCATTGCCGCCTCCACCAGTAGGCGTGCGAGCGCGAAGTGGGTGTTGAGGTTGCCGGGCGTGGCCCTGGCCTGGAGCGCGGCGGCCAGCATCGCCTTGGTGCTGGTCTTGCCGGCGGAGCCGCTGACGGCGATGACGGGGGCGCTCAGGCGCTCCCGGGCGGCGCGCCCGAGGGCGAGGAGGGCCCCGCGGGCATCGTCGACGAGCAACCCGCGCCGGTG
>JACDJA010001016.1_pt1 | contig 25875 bp, 26 predicted proteins | sample 7449241 | NCBI WGS metagenome assembly JACDJA01 (sample SAMN14253289, study PRJNA609438) | sludge metagenome | isolation source: initial anaerobic sludge | collected 2018-12-20 | reverse complement strand
TATTTCAGCACATTCTGAAAAGCCAATATTATGATGACATAATTCCAGTGTAATAGGATAGTCGCTGTCTTCCAGGTACAAAAATCAGAAGAAATTTGTAAAAACCTTCTTTATCAGCGTTTTGAACCAGAATTTTTTAGCGATTAAAGTTGTGAGGTGCTTCAATGATTGCGGACAAGCACCAACACCCGATACGGGGCGGTATTAGTCCAATCACATTTAAAGATACTATTGCCATGAACAGGAAGCTCGTAAACGAGGAGGAGATGCAGGCAGAAAATCAGGCAAGGAAAAACTGATAGGCAGGATTATTGCTTTCATCATCAAATTCATAACCCAGATCATCCAGGAAGTGCATAAATTCATCTTTGTCCTGTGGGAGAACTTGTATTCCGATCAGGACACGGCCGAAATCAGCGCCATGATTACGATAATGAAACAAACTGATATTCCAGCGATCACTCATTTTGTTCAGAAAATTCATGAGTGCTCCCGGACGATCTGGAAATTCAAATCGATACAGAACTTCATGACTGACTTCCCTGGAATGCCCACCCACCATGTGGCGGATATGCAGCTTCGCCATCTCGTTGTCAGTCATATCTTCTGCACGCAAATTATTTGCATGCAGGATCTGGATCAGATTCAATGCTTCTTCGCGATTACGGACTGATATACCCACAAAGACATGTGCCTTTTGAGGATCCGCATAGCGATAGTTAAATTCCGTGATGTTGCGGGCGCCCACCAGATTACAAAACTGTTTAAAGCTACCAGGCTTTTCAGGAATCGTCACTGCAAGGATTGCTTCACGCTGTTCACCCAGTTCAGCCCGTTCAGAAACGTGGCGCAGTCGGTCAAAATTCATGTTTGCTCCTGATGCGATTGCAATCAGGGTTTCGTGCAGCAAGTTATTTTGTTTCGCATACACCTTTAGCCCGGCAACCGAAAGCGCACCGGAAGGTTCTACAATGGAGCGCGTGTCCTCAAATATATCCTTGATTGCAGCACAAATGGCGTCCGAATCTACTAGCAGGATGTCATCCACCAGCTCACGACACAGCCGGAAAGTTTCCTGTCCCACCTGACGAACAGCCACACCATCCGCAAATAAACCCACTTGCGAGAGCTCAACACAATAACCTGCCTGCAGAGAACGATACATGGCATTTGAATCTGTTGGCTCAACTCCGATGATCCGGATATCCGGGCGAAGTCTTTTCACATACGCAGCAATGCCGGAAATCAACCCTCCCCCACCAATCGGGATAAAAATTGCATGGATTTTCCCGGGATGCTGACGCAAAATTTCCATGGCAATCGTACCCTGCCCGGCGATCACATCCGGATCATCGTAAGGATGAATGAATTCAACCCCCTTTTCCCTGGCAAGATTCAGCGCATATTCGTAGGCATCATTATAGGAATCCCCCTGCAGCAGTACTGCAGCACCCATCGCCATTACTGCATTGATCTTGATCTGCGGCGTGGTGGTTGGCATAACGATCGTGGCTGAGCAGCCCAGCTTTTGCGCTGCCAGTGCTACACCTTGCGCATGATTTCCCGCTGAGGCAGCGACCACGCCTTGCTGCAATACACCAGAATGCAATCTAGCCATTTTATTATAGGCACCACGCAGCTTGAAGGAAAAAACCTGCTGCATATCCTCTCTTTTGAGCAGCACACGGTTATGAATACGGGCAGATAATGATGGCGCCGGATCCAGCCGGGTTTCAACCGCAACGTCATAGACATGCGCGGTCAGTATCCTTTCAAGATAATCATTAATCATGATGGCAAGATTTTGGAGGTATCACAGTAGTAGTGAGTGAAAACCGGTAGCAAAATTTATTGCTAGTCGTATCCGGTTTCAAGAAGAATAGTGTGTGCCAGTTGTAATAAATTACGAGTCTACTGCAATCCTCGAGCGAGATCTGCCTTGATGTCTTCCGGTGACTCCAGGCCAACCGCAATACGTAACAGACCATCGCTGACGCCGGCAGCTGCGCGCGCCTCCTGGCTGATACGCCCATGAGTTGTAGTGGCAGGATGAGTCAGTGTACTTTTGGTATCGCCAAGATTGGCAGTAATCGACATGAGCTGAGCAGCATCTACAATACGCCAGGCAGCCTCTTTGCCGCCTTTTGCCTCGAATGACACAATGCTGCCACCGGTTTTCTGCTGGCGCATCGCAAGTGTATGCTGCGGATGAGACGGCAGACCCGGGTAAAACACACGTGCTACATTAGGATGTGCTTCCAGCCAGCGCGCGACTTCCAGTGCATGATCAGAGTGTGCTTTTACCCGTACACTTAATGTTTCAAGTCCTTTCAGAATAATCCAGGCATTGAATGCGCTTAGCGCCGGGCCGGCTGTTCGCAAGAAACCGAATATACCGCTATCCATCAGCAAATCACGTTTACCCAGTATTGCCCCTCCCAGGATTCTGCCCTGCCCGTCCAGATATTTTGTTGCTGAGTGAATAACCAGATCTGCACCCAGCTTCAGCGGCTGTTGCACAACCGGGGTACAAAAGCTGTTGTCAACTGCTAGCCACACCCCAATCCCTTTGGCAATGTCTGCCAATGCAGCGATATCGGAGATTTCCGTGAGTGGATTGGAGGGAGTTTCCATAAAAAACAGTTTGGTGTTTGGTTTGGCTGCTGCCTGCCATTCACTCGGATCGGTTGCAGAAACAAAGGTAGTTTCGATATTGAAACGACTGAGGATATTGTTGAACAAGCCAACAGTGGATCCAAACAGGCTGCGTGAGGCAACGATATGATCACCAGCTGAAAGCAGTCCCATGACGCAGGTCGTAATTGCTGCCATACCAGTAGCTGTTGCGATACAGGCTTCCGCCCCTTCCAGCACAGCTAGGCGTTCCTGCATGGCAGTCACTGTCGGGTTAGTAAAGCGCGAATAGATATTACCAGGTTCTTGCCCTGAGAACCGTGCAGCAGCCTGGGCTGCACTGTCAAACACAAAACTTGAAGTCAGATAGAGTGATTCTGAATGTTCGTTAAATTGACTGCGATGGACGCCGGTATGAATAGCCAGCGTTTGGAGATCTAATTCATTTGTCATGATCGTTTCTATATGGTTAATCCATTGGGAGCAGGGTTAAATCAAGTTGGGTAGTGCGCTCCCCTTGTGATAACCCGAGACTGTTACGCTGTGATTCAATTCTGTAAAGATACTCCTGAGTGACACTGCCTGTTATGTAATGCCCATCAAAACAGGAGGTTTCAAAATTCGTGATGCGCGGATTGACTTGGGCAACCGCTTGCTTAAGTGCATCCAGATTTTGATAGATCAGATAATCCGCACCAATTTCACGACATATTTCCTCATCGGTACGATCTGTTGCAATCAATTCCTGGCGGGTCGGCATATCTATACCGTATACGTTAGGGAAACGTATTGGTGGCGCTGCCGAAGCAAAGTATATTTTAAGTGCTCCCGCTTCTCGTGCCATCTGAACAATCTCTCGGCTGGTGGTGCCACGCACAATAGAATCATCAACCAGCAGTACGTTCTTGCCGCGAAATTCAATTTCGATGGCATTTAATTTCTGCCGAACCGATTTCCGGCGCTGCTGCTGCCCGGGCATAATAAACGTTCTGCCCACATAGCGATTTTTGACAAATCCTTCCCTGAAGCTGATCCCGAGGCGATTGGCAAGCTGCATGGCACTTGGACGACTGGATTCCGGAATCGGTATTACAACATCAATATCCAGGTGCCGCATGGATGTGCTGATTTTATCTGCCAGGTTTACGCCCATATTGAGACGAGTCTCATAAACCGAGATGCTATCCAGCATTGAATCGGGACGGGCCAGATAAACATATTCAAAAATACAGGGATTCAGACTGGCGTGAGCAGCACACTGATGGCTGTAGAAATGCCCTTCCATATCAATAAAAACAGCTTCTCCAGGTGCAACATCCCGGATCAGACGAAAACCCAGTGTATCCAGCGCCACACTTTCAGAAGCAACCATGTATTCAGTACCAGCATTCGTTTCCACTGATCCGAATACCAGCGGCCTGATCCCGTACGGATCGCGAAAAGCCAGCAAACCATAACCGGCAATCATTGCAATCACTGCATAAGCACCCTGACAACGCTCGTGTACACCGGAAACTGCCGAGAAAATTTCAGCCAGATCAAGTTGGTAACCTGTCGCGCGTTCCTGCAATTCATGTGCCAGCACATTCAGCAACACTTCCGAATCAGAATGCGTGTTTACGTGGCGGCGATCTGCAAGAAACAGCTCTTGATTAAGTACATCCGCATTGGTCAGGTTACCGTTATGCGCCAGCACAATACCAAATGGGGAATTTACATAAAAAGGCTGTGCTTCCGCAGGAGAATTTGATGACCCTGTCGTGGGATAGCGAACATGCCCGATTCCCATATACCCTGGCAGAGCACGCATATTCCGGGTGCGGAACACATCCCGTACCATACCCAACCTTTTGTGCATATGAAAACTATTACCTTGCGCGGTAACAATACCTGCAGCATCCTGGCCACGATGTTGCAGCATTAACAGGCCATCATAGAGCAACTGATTGGCGGGGGAACGGGCTACTACACCTAGAATTCCACACATAGCGAGCTCGCTGAAAAAGTGGATTAAAAAACCTGTAAAACTAGCAGTTCATATCTGTATTAGTTACAAGATACGAAATTTCCATATAGTTAAGCTTGAACTCAAATTACTTGGCAAAACCAATAAGATTCCTGAAATCCTGGGGCAACCAGGGGATTACGTCAGCCGCCATTATTTCCAGGGGTTCACTCAATACCGCCTGCTGCCAGAAGGGTTGTTGTGGAAGTGGAGTAAAGCCGGCTGCTGTTATCAGAAACAATATGATCACCAATCCACGCACGATTCCGAACAGCGCGCCCAGCATTCTGTCTATCAGGCCCAGCCCTACTCCCCTCACCAGAACAGATAGCAGCCTGGATGCGAGCATTGTTACCAGAAGAACAACAAAAAACATCACACTGAAAGCTGTCAACAGGCGAATGGATTCATTCACGATCCAGTCTGATAACAAAGGGGCAGCATTTATTGAATAACGACTGGCAACAAAGAAGGCAATTATCCAGGCAAGAAGGGATACGATTTCATGTACCAGTCCGCGCGTGACACTCAATAAAGCTGAGGAAGATATGATTCCGATAACAATGTAGTCGAAAATCGTCATCTGGTTGTCACTACACCACTCAATCCAATTTTTTTCAACCGTTCATGCTCTGCTTCAGCAGCTTCTCGCGTAGGAAAAGGTCCGATCCGTACTCGAGTCATTTCATTACTGCCAACCTTGATTGTTTCGGTATATGCCCTTACCCCGTTTGAGACAAGATTTTGCTGTTGCTGTCTGGCTTTAGAAACATCAGAGAATGCACCCAGCTGAATGACAAATGAACCGTCTTGTATTTTTACATTATCACTTACAGGTACTTTTTCCTGAACAACGGAAGTTTTTCCTTGAATAGCTGGGGCTGATTTTGCCAACACCGGCTTCCTGGCAGGAATCGGTATTCCATTGAAACCACTATCACCCGATCCACTATTTTCAATTTTCTCGGAACGCTCAGGATCACTGAAAGGTAATGGTTTATCCAGTTCCCCAGGAACTTCTGCCTCATCATCGGACGTTGCATTTTCCGGTGTCATCCAAGGGTAAGCTTCAGCAGTCAGCTCTTCGGAAGGTATCTGAATATCAATTTCCTGCTGTTCTTGCTGAGGTTCATCATCAAGAATCATGGGCAAGAATACTACCGACACAATAACGAGCAAGATAGCACCGATCAGGCGCTTTCTGGCACGCTTCCTCAGGGAAATCTCTTCTTCATTGACGCTGCTGGTCATTTTTTATACCTGTCTACCTTTAAGAAACCGTCCCGCCATGATTCTTCAATATCAAGCTGACGGTATGAAACGATCCAAAAACGCATATTCTATCATCACTACTGGCATGTTCACGCGCGTAAACATAGGCACTCTGTACATTCTGAAATACACGTACGCGCTCCTGTTCTTCTATCCCGGCATCTCTAAGTGCCTTTAGTATTTCATTCCCTGTTGCGCCTCTCGCCACATCCAGACCTGCTATCAACCAGTGATCCACATTGTTCTTCAGCACCCGGATCGTGCCAGCCATATCCTTATCTTTCAGCATGCCCACGATTGCATAAGTACATCCTTTTACTGGCATAGCTTCCAGATTAGCCAGTAGTTTGCGAGCGGCTGCCGGATTATGCGCCACGTCCAGAATAATCGCAGGCCTTGCTGAAATTATCTGAAATCTGCCCGCCAGGGTTGCCTCAGCCAGGCCACGTCGTATGGCATTCATTGGAACAGGCAATGTTCCTTCCATAGCCTCCAGTGCTGCCAGAGCAGCACTTGCATTTTGCAGCTGATATTCCCCTTTAAGCGCTGGCAATGACAAGTTATAGCGGCGCACTCCTTCATAGCACCATTGCAGATTATCCTGTGTATAGCCGAAGTTTTTGTTGATGCAACATAGTAAGGCTCCCGTTGCCTGCATTTTTGGAAGAAGACCGGCTGGTATATCCGGTTCAGTACAAACTGCCGGTTTATTTGGCCTGAAGATACCAATTTTTTCCTGGCCAATGGCTTCCCGAGTAGATCCAAGATAATCCATGTGATCCAGGTCGATACTGGTCAGGATGGCGCAATCCGTATCAAATACATTAACTGCATCAAGCCGGCCGCCTAATCCTACTTCCAGAATGGCCACATCCACTTGCGCCCGCACAAATATCAGCATAGCGGCCAAGGTACCAAATTCAAAATAAGTCAGCGTAACCTGGACTGATTCACGTACAGATTCTATTTCAGCAAATACACCACACAAAACCTCGTCAGTAATTGCTCGCTGATCAATCCGTATTCGCTCGCCATAATGCAGTAAATGTGGTGATGTATAACAGCCTATCCGGTAGGATGCACAACCAAGTATCGATTCGAGTATGGTACAAACTGAGCCTTTGCCATTTGTACCAGCAACCGTAATAACAGGAAATTTGGGCATCAATCCCAAAGCATCTCTTACTTTCTTCACCCGCTCCAGACCCATATCAATTGCCTTTGGATGAAGTTTTTCAAGATAGAGCAACCAGTCATCTAAAGTCATTGATCGGACATCCATCATCGATCCGGAAGAAATAAAGTAAAATAGACGCTCACCATGACAGCAAGTAGTAGATTCACATTATCCCTTTTAGTTAATACCGCCGTTATTCAAAAGGTAATAGCAAATTTCAGAAAAAACCAGGTTCAATCAGCTGATATAACAGGTGGTGAAACAGGAACCGGGATACGCATCAGCAATGTACACAGGTTGGCCAATCGATCACGCATTTCACGACGATCAATAATTAGATCAATGGCACCATGTTCCAGCAGAAATTCTGCTCGCTGAAAACCGGCAGGCAATGTTTGACGCACAGTCTGCTCAATAACACGTGGGCCGGCGAAACCAATCAATGCACCTGGTTCAGCAATCACAATATCGCCAATAAATGCGAAACTTGCTGACACCCCTCCCATTGTGGGGTCTGTCAGTATAGAAATGAATGGTAATTTCTCCCGACTTAACTGCTCCAGTACTGCAGTTGTCTTTGCCATCTGCATCAACGAAAACAAACCCTCCTGCATACGTGCCCCTCCACTCGCACTAAAGCAGATGAAAGGAAGATGATGTGTCACACAGGCTTTCACGGCACGTACAAAGCGCTCACCAACTACGGAACCCATCGATCCGCCCATAAAACCAAACTCAAAAACAGCAGCAACAACCGGGATCGACTTAATACTGCCTCGCATGACCACCAGTGAATCAGTTTCACTGGTAACTTCATACGCATCACTCAATCTGTCCGTATATCGCTTGCTGTCACGAAATTTCAGAGGATCTTGTGGAAGGATATCCATGCCAAGTTCGTGGCGATCTTGTGGATCCAGTAAAAACTCAAGACGTTTGCGCGCAGAAATACGATTATGGTAACCACATTTGGGGCAAACATTCAGGTTTTTGGCCAGATCCGTGCAGTAAAGAACAGCTTCGCAACTTGCACATTTGCTCCACAAGCCTTCCGGGACAGCTTTTTTTTCACCGTTTTCCTTACGCTTGATTTTAGGGGGAATGATACTTTCAAACCAGCTCATATATCACTACCCTATGTCAGAAGAGTGATTGGATCTTGCATCAATTGCATGCCGCAACGATTCTACCAGAGCACCTACATTTGACAGCAAATCAGCTGCCTGGGAGTGTTCAATTTCCTCCACAATACGGCTACCTATAACTACAGCATCCGCCCGTTCAGCTATGCTCCTGGCTGTCTGTTCGTCTCGTATGCCAAAACCCACTCCGATCGGAATCCTGATATGCGCACGAAGCTGAGACAATTTACTGCTGACATCCTGCAGATCAAGGTGTGAAGCGCCCGTTACACCTTTTAGAGAAACATAATAAACATATCCTTTTGCAAGTTCTGCAACATGCTTGATACGTGATTCCGGGGTTGTAGGTGATAGTAAAAAAATTGGATCGATGCCCTGATCTTTCAGGTGTCGCACCCATTCAGCGCTTTCCTCTGGTGGATAATCAACTACCAAGACGCCATCTACCCCGGAATGGCTTGCTTCTTCCACAAAACGTTTATACCCCATGGTCTCAATTGGATTGGCATAACCCATCAGGACAACCGGTGTGCTTTGGTTCATTTTTCTGAATTGTGCCACCATAGCAAGTACATCTTTCAGGCTGATACGGTGTTTGAGTGCGCGCTCCGAGGAACGCTGTATGGTAGGCCCATCGGCCATGGGATCAGAAAAAGGGACTCCAAGCTCAATCAAATCAACCCCGGATCGTGTCAGCTGGTGCATCAACGCCACTGTTGTGGCTGAGTCAGGGTCACCTGCCGTGATAAAAGGAATAAGTGCAGCTTTATCTTGTGACTTGAGCCGGGAAAAAACAGATTCAATACGATTCATTTAACAGATAATCCGAAAAATCAAAATATAATGAGATCTATCAGACATTCGGTTAAAGCGAAATACCTGATTGCTGTGCCACCGTTGCCATATCCTTGTCCCCGCGACCTGACAGGTTCACCAGGAGGAGCTGATCTTTTCTCAGTGTTGGCGCAAGTTTGGCTGCATAAGCCAGAGCGTGGCTGGATTCCAAAGCCGGCATAATCCCTTCGAAGCGACATAAAGCATGAAATGCAGCCAAAGCCTCACCATCTGTTATAGCGACATATTCGGCACGACCGCAGTCCTTAAGCCAGGCATGCTCCGGTCCTACTCCCGGGTAATCCAGGCCAGCCGAAATTGAATGTGTTTCGATGATCTGGCCATTTTCATCCTGAATCAGATAGGTACGATTACCATGTAAAACACCCGGCCTGCCCGTTACCAGGGTGGCAGCATGTTTCTGCGTATCGATTCCCTTGCCCGCAGCTTCTACACCAATCATTCGAACGTTTTCTTCCCCAATATAAGGATAAAACAGGCCAATGGCATTTGAACCGCCGCCTACACATGCAATCAGAGCATCTGGTTGTCTACCATATTCTTCCTGCATCTGTTGCTTGGCTTCATTCCCGATTACCGCCTGAAAATCCCTGACCATCATCGGATAAGGATGTGGCCCCGCAACAGTACCAATAATATAGTAGGTGTTACCAACATTGGTCACCCAGTCACGCATGGCTTCATTCAATGCATCTTTAAGTGTGCGCGAACCTGAATCAACTGGTATGACTGTAGCCCCAAGCAACTTCATACGATAAACATTGGTTGCCTGTCGCTTGACATCCTCAGAACCCATGTACACGACACATTCCATACCATAGCGGGCGGCCACAGTGGCACTGGCTACTCCATGCTGACCAGCACCCGTTTCAGCGATGATACGACTTTTCCCCATACGCCTTGCAAGCAACGCCTGGCCAACCGTATTGTTAATTTTATGTGCACCTGTATGGTTAAGATCTTCACGCTTCAGCAGAATCTGTGCACCACCCAGATGATCCGACCAACGTCTGGCATGATAAATGGGGCTGGGGCGGCCAACATAATGTTTAAGCTCACGAAAGAATTCCGTTTGAAATTCGGCATCACCACGATAATACTCATATTGCTTACAAAGCTCATCCAAGGCTGAAATCAGGGTTTCAGCCACGAACGTACCACCGTACGGACCAAAATGGCCACGTTTATCGGGAAGATCATACATTTTCACAAGATCTTACTCCTTTCATGAAAACAGAAATTTTGCCTGCATCTTTTATGCCATTAGCAATTTCAACTCCGCTTGAAACGTCAATTGCCAATGGACGAGTCTGTTCAATCGCATCGACAACATTGTCTGAATGAAGACCCCCTGAGAGTATCCAGGGTAACGACAACCCCGAGGGAATCAGCTTCCAGTCGAATATGTGACCTGTTCCACCGGGTTTTCCCTCAGCATAAGCATCCAGTAGCAGTCCTTTGGATCCTTCATAACACTGCGCGTATTGTAACAAATCCAATCCGTCCCGGACACGAACAGCCTTGATATACGGCAAATGAAACTGACTGCAGAAATCCGGCGATTCATCACCATGAAACTGCAAAAGATCAAGTCCAGCTGCTGCACTGGCCACTTCTACCCAGGATTTATCAGGGTTTACAAATACCCCTACAGCCTGCACAAATGGAGGCAGGTATCTCACAATCTGACCAGCTTCCTCTGGTGAAATATATCGTTCACTCTGAGGCCATAAAATAAAGCCGATAGCATCCACCCCATGGTGTACAGCTGTCACTGCATCTTCTAACCGGGTAATGCCGCATATTTTTACACGAATACGCACCAGACCTCCTTTTAACGCAAGCCAGCCCAATTCTGTGAATATTTAAAGTCTGCAATCATATTTATAACATTCTCTGGCCGGATTACGTTAAAAGTAGGCAAATTCCATCTGGCATCGTATCGAACGCCAGCCAGATACAATCCATCCGGTGCAAATGTTGGCGCAGCAAGTGTGCGGTCACGCTTCCCCAGAAGTACCTGCATCCATTCAGGAGGATGCTTTCCTTGGCCAATATAAATCAATGCCCCAAGAATATTTCGAACCATATGATGCAGGAACGCATTAGCACAAAATTCAAAAACAAAAAATTGTTCACTTTGACTAATATCCAGCCTGATAAGCTTTCGTATCGCATTTTTTGCCTGACATTCTGCTGAGCGAAATGCACTGAAATCATACTCGCCAATCAGAAATCTTGCTGCCGTCTGCATTTTTTCGAGATCAAGCGAATAGTGGGTCCACCCTGTTTTCTCCTGGAAAATTCCAGGACGAGCAGGCCGACTCAACAGATAATACAGATAAGTACGTTCGGTTGCGCTGAATCGGGCATGAAAATCATCATTAACTTCCGAAGCCCACAATACTGAAATATCATCCGGCAGTAGTGCATTAGCTCCTCTTACCCAAGCTGTTAAAGGGCGGATGACATGCGTTTCAAAATGTACGACCTGACACAATGCATGCACACCTGCATCTGTTCGTCCTGCCGCAACAACTTGTATCTGACTGCTTGCTATGCGCGATAAAGCGCTTTCCAGCCGGGATTGAACAGAAATGCGATCAGGTTGCTTTTGCCAGCCACAATAGCCACGGCCATCATATTCCAGAATCAGGACAATCTTCACAGATCTTCATAAAGGAATACTTTATCCTTCATGAACAATTTCCCAATAAATATGGGAATACAAGAAAATACTCAATCAGGATAGCTTCCGGTAGGCTATATCCGTCTGGCTTCAGCTGATTTTGTCTAGCATAAAACGGGCGGCAGATTGTTGTTCGTGATCACCCTCACGCAACACTTCTTCCAGAATATCTCTGGCACCTTCGTTATCATCCATTTCGAGATAGGCCCTGGCCAGATCAAGCTTGGTTGCGACTTCCCGCCATTGCATATCTGTACCAACTTCAGAGCTTTCATTGACGGCTTGCGGCTTCTCACCAGGCTCATCTCCAAGATCAAGATCAATGTTTGCCAGCGTGGAACTTAATTCCGGCAATTCATCCATCATCTGAGAATCTTTGGTGGATTCCTTTTCTTCAGATAATTTCAGATCAAAATCAATTTGATGTTCCGCATCATGAGATGATGCACGCACTTCACTATGATCTTGTGCCTGCGCAAGATCAGATTTTTCTTCCAGGGCATCGTCGTAAGATGTAAAAATCCATTGCTTACTTGTCTCGTCTTCTTTACGTTCAACATCCTCTTCGGCACCAATAAGAGCCCCCTTCTGGCATTCAGCCGGATCAGGTTCTATCGTGCTGGTTTTAATCTCATTATTCAGCTCATTCGATTCATCGAGCGTTGTTTCATTTTCCGCATAAGTCTGACTGACAGAATCCGCAGTGAAGAAAAGAGGCTTGGTTGCTTTTTCTTCCTGTTTACCACCGAAGAACAAATCAAGATCGACATCAGCCTGATTGCCAGCAGTATCAGTCAAATTGAAATCACCCGATTCTGATGTACTGACCGTGCGCTGAATCAATTCTTCGTCCGGTTTTTCTATATGCTCATCAACAGATGTGATCTTGGCCATCCCCGAAGACATCGATTTATCGTCCTTCTCGGCATAATCATATATGTCAGAGGAATCCGGGTCCCCGAATTGCTTTCTTTTACGGAAAATTAAAGATGCGCCCAACGCAATCACCAGCAATACTCCCAATCCTGCGGCAGCCCATTTGCTGTTTTTATCTACATGTTGCAACAATGTATCCATTAAATCTGATTCACCAGATTCAGGACTGACAGGTTGGAGTGGCTTAGATAATGAAGCCGGCTTGACTGATTGAGCCGGAATAGTAATCGGAGGAGTTGAATTTTCTGAAGCTCCTGCAACAGAACCAAGAGTTTCAGCTGAGTCCCCAACGACTGCGATATCAGCCTGTTTGGCAGGAGTTGAAATTGCCTGCAGGTCAGGTATATGCTGCGTATGCTCCAGTTCAATTCCGGCTTTGCTCTCAAGAGTCGAGCCTTTCAATTCAAGTAGACGCTGCAATTTCGCAACATTCTGCTCCAAAATAGCCACTCGCTCATTTGCTTCCTGCAAGGCGCGCTCTTTCGCAATTGCATCCTCTTCCATCATGTACAAATAATTCTGGGCAGTTCTGTCTTCTGCCTTTTTAGCAAGCAGATGGTTATCGCTAAGTAACTCTCCTTTTGAGAGAATCAAAACTTCCTCGGATTTATTGGATCCGATAACAGAAGATTCTCCGGAGACAGTTGTAATTTTCCCTGTTTGAGATTGTTTTAGATCAGATTTTTCTGAAAAATTATCAGCCAGGTCTGCAATTTTCTGTCGATAATCATTCCAGCTTTCTTTCTGTACAGCAATTTCACGAGAAGCTTCTTTTGTGGTAACAGACGAGATCTCGCTTTCATCAGGAATACGCAGAATGACACCCACTTTAAGCAAATTCATGTTTCTTTCGAGGAAAGCATCACGATTGGCACGGTACAACGCAACCAGCACTTGGTTAAGATTAACGCTGTCAGGCGATACTTGTCGCGCAATTCTACTCAGGGTATCTCCTCGAATAACCGGGCCATATATACCACCCGTCTGAGCAGGGGGGAGAGTGGTCTCAACGGATAATAGAGTCTTTCCGGGTACAGTTGTTGCGGCAACACTTCCTGTCTTATCTCTATCGGATTGCACAACCGGCTCAGCGGATGCTGCCTTTTGTGTTTCAGCGGGGTCAAGCAGAACATTATATTCACGTAACAGATGCCCCGATGAAGAGCTAAGCTCAATGAGCAAATTGAGGAACGGCTCGTTGATTGCCTGTGATGAGCTTATACGGATATAGGGGCGCCCATCGGCTCGCTTTTCAACAGATACAGACAACGTTGCATGATAGGGGGCCAGATTGACACCAGTTTTCTGAAAAATCTTGGGCGAAGCAAGTCGGGCTGATAGCGAATCGATCTCTTTATCTGTTACAGATTCCAGAGCTATTTCTGCATTGAGAGGTTGCCCAAAATATGAGCTTACGGTCAACTTACCCAAGCCGGCAGCCTGCACCATCCAGGCAGATGCAAGCATACCAATCAAAAACACTTTGGATAAAACGCCTGGAGAAATACCTTTTGCTCTGAAATCAATTATCTTCACACAAATATCCTTCATTGTTACCCGAACTCTCTGATACAAAATATGGATGGCAATTTATGTCAGAAAGCGAAGGTCATCTTATCTATAGCAAGACGGTTCGAGATTGAGAAAAATATGAAATTCTTAGTATTCTATGCAGCCTTGTCTTCTTCGATCAGAATACGCAACATCCGGCGCAGTGGTTCTGCGGCGCCCCATAATAACTGATCTCCTACAGTAAAAACAGAAAGATATTCATTCCCCATATTCAATTTGCGTATGCGTCCGACATGTATATCCAATTTTCCGGTTACCGCCACTGGGGTAAGTTCTTTGGTAGTAGCCTCCCTTTCATTTGGGATGACTCGCACCCATTCATTGGATCCAGCAATTACTTCCTTAATTCTTTCCAGAGGAATGTCTTTTTTCAGTTTGATCGTTAGCGCCTGACTATGGCAGCGCATGGCTCCAACGCGTACACAAATTCCATCGACTGGCACCGGGTGATCAGCATGCCCGAGAATTTTATTGGTTTCAGCCTGCCCTTTCCATTCTTCCCGACTTTGTCCGTATGCCACCTCGCGATCAATCCAGGGAATAAGACTGCCTGCCAACGGAACACCAAAATTCTGAGCGGGAAATTCTTCATTACGCATTTTTTCAACAACTTTACGATCAATATCCAAAATGCTGGAAGTAGGATCATCCAGTAAATCTTTTGCAACATTGTGGGTTTCTCCCATCTGCTGCAACAGCTCGCGCATATTTTGAGCACCGGCACCCGATGCTGCCTGATAGGTCATAATGCTCGCCCACTCAACCATGTCCTGATCAAACAAGCCACCCACAGCCATTAACATCAGGCTGACCGTACAATTACCACCAATATAGTTTTTAACACCTTTGTTTAGCGCTTCATCGATAACCGAACGATTGACAGGATCAAGAATAATAACGGCATCATCATCCATCCTGAGAGCAGAAGCAGCATCAATCCAGTAACCCCGCCAGCCTGAGTCACGAAGTTTCTTAAAGACATCGTTGGTATAATCCCCCCCTTGACAGGAAATTATAATGTCCATTTCCTGCAGCGCAGCAATATCATAAGCATCTTTGAGTGGTCCTGTATTCCCACCAATATCCGGACCTTCCCCACCTGCCTGGGAGGTTGAAAAAAATACAGGTTCAATTAATGAAAAATCATCTTCCTCGCGCATCCGTTGCATAAGCACGGAACCCACCATACCCCGCCACCCGACAAACCCGACCCGTTTCATGTAATTCACTTAGCCTTTTACAAAAAATAGTTTTAATATTGCGCTGTACTCGACAGCTTGCTATCCGGCGTATTATCCAAAAATCAGAAGAAAAAAGTAAAACAGGCAGATTCATAAACAGAAATGAAAGATCACTGGGATTGCAAATTTGCCAGGACCATATCCCCCATTTCCACGGTACCTGTTCTCCTTAAGCCTGTTTCATAAATGTCCTCGGTGCGATAACCTTGTTTCAGTGTTTTTTGAACAGCGCTTTCAATTCGTGATGCAGCTGTCTCCTCATTAAAAGAATAGCGCAGCATCATCGCTGCGGACAAAATAGTCGCCAGTGGATTGGCAATATTTTTACCGGCTATATCCGGCGCAGATCCATGAATAGGCTCATACAGACCCCTGTTTCGGTCATCCAGAGAGGCTGACGGAAGCATTCCAATTGAACCCGTTAGCATGGATGCTTCGTCTGATAAAATATCGCCAAACATATTGCCCGTAACGATTACATCAAATTGTTTAGGGTTACGTACCAGTTGCATTGCTGCATTATCTACCAGCATATGCGAGAGCGTAACATCCGGATAGGATTGTGCAGTTTCTGTTACCACATCACGCCATAATTGCGTACATTCCAGAACGTTCATTTTATCTACCGAGCATAATCTGCCACTTCGCCTGCGCGCTGCCTGAAATGCAACATGAGCAATACGCCTGATTTCTGATTCAGAATAAATCATTGTATTAAATCCCACTTTCTGCCCATCTCTGTATTCGATACCTCGCGGTTTTCCGAAGTAAATATCACCGGTTAATTCACGTACAATCAAAATATCTAACCCGGTCACAATCTCCGGTTTCAGAGTCGATGCATTTACCAGCTCGGGATAGAGTACTATCGGCCGCAGATTGGCGAACAGGCCAAGTGTCTTACGAATAGCCAGCAGCCCTTGCTCTGGCCGTTTTTCGCGAGGCAGATTGTCGTATTGAATTCCGCCCACTGCCCCAAGCAATATGGCATCGGCTTCAACAGACAGTTTACGTGTTGCCTCCGGAAAAGGCTTTCCTGTTGCATCTACTGCACAACCACCCAGTAAACCGGGCTCCAGCTCGATTTTTAATCCTTCTTGTTTAAAATAAAGCAGCACGCGCTCGGCTTGTGCCACAATTTCAGGGCCAATACCATCCCCTGCCAACAATGCAATTTTCATACACTCAACCTGCCTTCATTTCTTGTTACAAAAATAGCCAAGGCTGCTCATTTCTTCGATTTATCTCAAATTTTCTGATTCTGTCGGCATGCTGCAGAGTTAAACCAATCTCATCCAACCCGTTAAGTAAGCAATGTTTACGGAAATGATCAACCTCAAACCAGTAAGTCTCACCGGATAGAGCCATCACGGTTTGTGCTTCCAGATTAATTTCTAGTTGATAACCATCCACTGTCAGAGCATCCCTGATCAATCTGTCAACAATAGGTGACTCCAGTACAATTGGCAACAGACCAATCTTGAAACAGTTATTGTAAAAAATATCAGCAAAACTTGGCGCAATAATTACAGCGAAGCCGTAATCCTGCAAAGCCCAGGGAGCGTGTTCTCTGCTGGATCCGCAGCCAAAGTTATCGCGTGTAACAAGAATTTTAGCCCCTTGATAGCGTGATTGGTTAAGTATGAAATCCGGATTAAGTTGACGCGATGCAGCATCTTTTCCCGGTTCACCATAATCAAGATAACGCCATTCATCGAACAGGTTCTGGCCAAAACCTGAACGCTTGATTGATTTCAGAAATTGCTTGGGAATGATCGCGTCTGTATCAATATTTGCACGATCCAGCGGTGCAACTATCCCCCGAAGCTGTTCAAATTTTTTCATTCCATTTATTTAGCAGTTCTTTCAATGGCTTCGCCACCACGCTGAACATCCTTACCAAGTCCTTGCATCGTATTACAGGCAGCCAGCTGCGCAGTAATTATCAGCAGCAAAGATAATGCGAACAGTATTTTCATCACCAATCTCCTATATAAATAAAAAACTCTGTTTAATGGGTAAAAGAGCGTACATCAACGAAATGACCAGATATGGCAGCTGCAGCAGCCATAGATGGGCTAACCAGGTGCGTTCGGCCGCCAGGGCCTTGCCGCCCCTCAAAATTTCGATTGGAAGTCGAAGCACAGCGCTCTCCAGGCAATAATTTGTCATCATTCATCGCCAGGCACATTGAACATCCAGGTTCACGCCATTCAAATCCTGCCGCTTGAAAAATTCTATCCAGCCCCTCTGTTTCAGCCATCGACTTGACCAGACCAGAACCAGGAACCACCATAGCCAGCTTAATATTAGGGGCAATCCGTTTTCCTTTGACAATTTCTGCTGCTGCACGCAAATCTTCTATACGGGAATTGGTGCAAGAACCAATAAATATTTTATCCAGCGCTATGTCCTGTATGGGCGTTCCCGGCTTAAGTCCCATATATTCAAGCGCATGTTCAATATTATGACGCTTGATCGGATCACTGATATCCGCAGGGTCTGGCACATATCCATCAATTGTGGTTACCATTTCCGGTGAAGTTCCCCAGGTTACCTGAGGCTTGATGTTCTCTGCCTTTAATTCCACAATATGATCAAAAACAGCATCCTCATCACTTTTCAATGTACGCCAATACGTAACCGCCCGATCCCATAAATCTTTCCGGGGCGCAAAAGGTCTTCCCTTAATATAATTGATCGTAACGTCATCCACCCCAATCATCCCCGCACGTGCGCCTGCCTCGATCGCCATATTGCAAAGTGTCATCCGGCCCTCCATGGATAGGGATCGAATCGCATTACCAGCAAACTCGATAGCATGTCCTGTACCACCCGCTGTTCCTATTTCACCGATAATAGCCAATGCAATATCCTTAGCTGTTACACCCTGACCAAGATTTCCTTCAACTTTGACCAACATTGTTTTGGATTTTCGGGCAACCAGACATTGTGTCGCTAAAACATGCTCAACCTCAGATGTGCCAATGCCGAACGCTAAACACGCAAACGCCCCATGAGTACTGGTATGAGAATCCCCACAGACAACAGTCATGCCGGGTAGTGTTGCGCCCTGTTCCGGCCCGATCACATGTACAATTCCCTGACGTTCATCATCCATCTTGAACTCGGTAATTGCAAATTCCTCACAATTTTGACTTAATGTTTCGACCTGTAAACGAGATATCGGGTCACTGATACCACTACTCCGGTCAGTTGTAGGGACATTGTGATCCGCCACCGCCAGGATAGAATCAGTACGCCACGGCCTGCGTCCCGATAGCTTCAAATTTTCAAAAGCCTGAGGGCTGGTTACCTCGTGTACCAAGTGGCGATCAATGTAGAGTATCACCATGTCATTTGGATCATCCGATTCAGCATGAACTACATGACCATTCCAAAGCTTGTCGTATAACGTTTTCATTTTCAATATGATTACCTGTTTTTACGGGCGTAATTATCCCATAAAGCCTGTCTAATTAACAAATTACCGGGCAAATGAAAAATCTCCCGGCAGTAAACTTTTCCAATATATCTTTCAGAAAGATAAGGAAGTCTTTTAGAATCTATCAAGCGCAATCAGTTCGCTAAATACAGAATCAGGATAGGGGTGGCCGGGCTATTTGGCCATGCTCATACAGTTGCGCAAAGCAACGGCTGATGAAGTAAATCCAATACAACCTACTGTTTCATCAGCTTCATTAGAGCGTCGATAGATAATGCAGAATGGGACAGGAAAAAATTATGGTATCGCCGAATTTATCGGGCACCAACAGGAAATGAAGTTATTCCACATGTTGCGCAAAACACCTCCAACTACCGCTCTACTTGTATCGGGCGAGATTGCCGCTAGCGAGAATAATGCGATTTCCTGACACACAAGGTACAAGCACAAACTAGCGGATGAAGAAATACACCTCACCAGCCCGCTAGACATTAAACAGAAAATGCATCACATCACCATCCTGTACGATGTAATCTTTACCTTCTACACGCATTTTACCTTTTTCCTTCGCGCCAGCTTCGCCGCCACAAGCAATAAAATCGGCATAGGAAACAGTTTGCGCACGTATGAAGCCTTTTTCAAAGTCGGTATGGATGGCTCCTGCTGCCTGCGGAGCGGTATCTCCCCTGTGTATGGTCCAGGCACGCACCTCCTTCACGCCAGCGGTAAAATACGTTTGCAGGCCAAGCAGATCGTAACCAGTACGAATCAAGCGATTGAGGCCGGGCTCTTCCAGCCCTAAATCCGCTAAAAATTCCTTTTTATCTGCTTCGTCGAGATCGGCCAGCTCAGCTTCGATCTTGGCGCACAGCGCTACGACTGGTGCATTTTCTTTTGCTGCGTATTCACGTAATCGATCAAGATGTGGGTTGTTTTCGAAACCATCTTCCAGTACGTTGCCTACATACATGGCCGGCTTGATTGTCAGCAAACATAATGACTGGATGATTTCTCTTTCCTTGTCTGAAAATGGAAAAGTGCGCGCTGGCTGACCCTGGTTAAGGTGTAGCACCAATTTTTCAAGCACTGCAACCAGTTTGCTCGCTTCCTTATCGCCAGATTTCACTTTTTTACTATCACGCACAATGGCTTTTTCCACGGTGGCGAGGTCGGCCAACGCCAGTTCGGTCAGGATAATTTCAATATCGGCCAGCGGATCAACTTTCCCCGTAACATGCACGACGTTCGGATCATCAAAACAGCGCACAACATTAACAATAGCATCTGTTTCACGGATGTTGGCAAGAAACTGGTTGCCCAGTCCTTCTCCCCTGGAAGCGCCTGCAACCAGCCCGGCAATATCAACAAATTCCACGATAGCAGGTTGCACACGCTGCGGATTGACGATTTTACTCAGCTCGGCGAGGCGTGAGTCGGGAACTTCAACTATGCCAACGTTGGGTTCAATAGTGCAAAACGGGTAATTTTCCGCAGCAATGCCCGCTTTGGTCAGTGCATTAAACAAGGTAGATTTGCCGACATTGGGCAAACCGACGATTCCACATTTCAAGCTCATAATCCGGTTTCCATCAATTTCCTGAATGTTGTGTAGAGTACGCTGCTTGTTTTGTCAGTTTTCCTGCCGGGTATGCAATTGCAGCATGGCTGCTGCAAAATTTCCTCGGGCGATTAATGGCCACACTTGTATGCTGTGGTCTATTGCCTCATCAATCAGCGCCGCTTCTTCTCTACGCGGGAGGTGTAGCACATAATCCACTACCTGATTTCTGTCCCCCGGATGCCCCACGCCAATCCGCAAGCGCCAAAAAACCTGAGTGGAAAGATCAGCAACGATACTTTTAAGGCCATTGTGCCCCCCGGTCCCACCACCGGATTTCAGCTTGATAATACCGGGTTGCAAATCCAGCTCATCGTGGACGACCAGTATCTGCTCGGGTGTTATCTTGTAGTAACGGCACATGGCTCCCACCGACATACCGCTGGCATTCATGTAGGTTTGCGGCTTGAGCAACCAGATATCTGTATCGGATTGAACAATGCGTGCACACAATCCCCTGAAACGGATATCCAGCGCAAAAGAAACTCGCTGCGCATCAGCCAAACGATCCAGCCAATCAAAACCGATATTATGGCGGGTTGAGGTATATTTATCGCCAGGATTGCCAAGGCCGACCACCAATCTTATAGGTAGTTCCATAACTCAGTACAGTCCCGACAACAGATGACTCAACAAAAAATGAAGTGAATTTCAGAATAGCAAGAATTACGCCAGAGAAATTCTCTGGCGTACATCAGACAAAATCAGGCAGATTCTTCGCCGGACTCATCTGCAACTTCCCCGCCACGCGGCATAATAAGAGTGGAAACCGGCTGATTGTCACCCCTCAACAGAGCTGGTATTTCAACATTTTCCGGCAACTTCAAATCGCTCGTGTGTAGTATGCTACCGGCTGTCATTTCTGATAGATCCACTGTAATAGACTCAGGTAAATCTTTTGGCAAGCAGGATATTTCAATTTCAGTCGCTACATGGCTGATCATCCCGCCTGACAATTTGACCCCGGGTGCAATGTCAGCATTGATGAAATGCAGCGGTACTTTTACATGTATTTTCTGATCCTGTCTGATCCGCTGAAAATCAATGTGCAGCACTTGCTGCTTGAACGGGTGCATTTGCACATCACGTAAAAGTACCTGTTCCTTTTTTCCATCCACGTTAATCGAAAGTATCGATGCATGAAAAGCATCTGTTTTTAGTTTGTAGTACAGATCTTTGTGATCAAGATCTATCGGTTGCGCGGTACCGCCTCCTCCATAGATGACACCCGGTAATCTGCCCTGGATACGCAGGCGGCGATTGGCACCGGTTCCATGTAAATTACGATTGTTAGCGCTTATCTCAATTGGCATTCTATTCTCCTGAAAACAGCCCATCACATCCGTGAACAGACCTTAAAATTATCTTATTCTATAAACAACGAACTCAGTGAACTTTCATTACTTACCCTAAGCATGGATTCACCCAGCAAACTAGCCACACTTAACTGCTGTATACGGTTACATTTGCTGGCATCTTCTCTTAAAGGGATTGTATCTGTTACCACCAGCTTATCCAGATCAGAATTCTGTACACGCTCTACCGCCTTGCCTGACAAAACTGCATGGGTTGAATAAGCAATCACGCTGGCCGCACCTTCCTGTTTAAGTGCCGAAGCTGCTTCACATAATGTATTTGCTGTATCCACCATATCGTCAATAATTACACAGGTACGCTCTTTGACGTCGCCGATAATGTTCATGACCTTGGATTCATTTGGTTTGGGGCGTCGCTTGTCGATAATAGCCAGATCACATTCCAAACGCCTGGCCATATGACGAGCTCTGACAACGCCACCCACATCAGGAGATACCACGATCAGGTTCTGATAATCATGCTTCCAGATGTCTCCCAACAGTGTAGGAGTGCCATAAATATTATCCACAGGAATATCAAAAAAACCCTGAATCTGATCAGAATGCAAATCCATAGTCAATACTCTATCAACACCAACGCTGGTCAACATATTTGCCACAACTTTAGCTGTAATAGGCACTCGTGCAGAACGAGCTCTCCTGTCCTGTCGCGCATAGCCAAAATAGGGAATCGCTGCAGTAACGCGGCTAGCTGATGCGCGTTTTAGTGCATCAACAATCACCAGAATTTCCATCAAACTGTCGTTGGTTGGTGCACAGGTGGATTGCAATACAAAAACATCGTTACCTCTGACGTTTTCAAGTATCTCCACCATAACTTCGCCATCACTGAAGCGCCCTACGGTCGCACGCCCTAAATTGATATTCAGGTATTTGACCACATCATGCGCCAGCTTAGGATTGGCCGTTCCGGTAAAAACCATCAGGCTATCATAGGACATAGGTAACTTTTACTTCTGGTTTAAAAGATGACACAGACAGATTCGGCCACTTGCGCCACATTTGACATAATAATGGCAGATTCACTGAGATTTGGCTGGGGAGGTAGGGATCGAACCTACGAATGCCGGAATCAAAATCCGGTGCCTTACCACTTGGCGACTCCCCAAAAAATATTCTAAAAATCCGACAAAGGATGTCTTGCAAGCCCTGGTGCGATAAAACCACTCATACTATCAGGCAATTGTCTGAGTACCTCTCGCGCAGCAGATTCGGAAGGAAACTCTGCAAACACACATGATCCGGAACCGCTCATTGCCACTTTTGTTGATCCATGCCGCCCTTTTAACCAATCCAGCCATTCGGCGATAACAGGCTGCAAACGCATCGCGACAAGCTCAAGATCATTATGTCCCTGCGCCATGGAAAAGGCCGCCATTTTGATGGGAATCGTGTTTCGTGTCAACTCCCTGCTGGCAAAAACTGCCGCTGTGGAAATCGGAGCAGGTGGCGTCAGAACGACATACCATGCGGGTGGCAAGTTAATCACCTCCAGTTTTTCACCAACTCCTTCAGCAAATGCGTTCCTGCCATAGATAAATATCGGAACATCAGCGCCCAGTTCCAGCCCCAATGCCATCAAACGTTCTCGCCCCCAGTTAATTCCCCACAATCTGTTCAGAACGATTAATGTTGTAGCAGCGTCAGAACTTCCCCCCCCCAATCCTCCTCCAAGTGGAATATTCTTGCTCAGATGAATTCCGACTCCGAGCATTTCTTTACCGGATCTCTTCTGCAGTAGTTTTGCCGCCCGAACACATAGATCATCCGTATCTGTCAGGCCGGGAACCAGATTCAGGTGTCTGATAACGCCATCATTGGTAACATCAAAGCCCAGTTGATCTGAATAGCCGATAAAACGGAAAACTGTCTGCAGCAAATGGTAACCGTCATCTCGCCGTCCGATTACATGCAAAAACAGGTTAAGTTTAGCCGGTGCTGGAAACGTGTTCATACCCTATATGAGAATTAAAAACTGTTACGGCAGCTTCCTGTCCACTCCAGTAACGCCCTTTGCCTCTTTTTCCCATTGATCAACAATCAGCTTCATCTTTACATCCATTCTACTGAATTCCAATAACCTGGGCAAAGCCGGAACAGTTGGTTGTTCCGGGTAGTAACTCTGGTAGGCAATATTCCATCCATCCTGCCGAATTGCTACAGTGCGATTATTCCTATTCAGATCCTTTTCAGCAATGGTGCCCGGATAATGTTCTCCGCGTACCCAAAATTGCAAACCAGCAAGAGGAAGCTCCCAGCCCAGTACCTGGTTGGTAAGATATTCCGCACTTTGCGCCTGATAAATTGCTGGCTCGGAAGTTGTCAGGCGAACCCCCGTCTGATCCTGGAGAATTTCTGCAACAACTTGTCCAAGAGGAGAAAACAAATAAATCTCATCGCGCTGCCTGGTATGTCGCCAGCGTATCCCGCCTGAAAATTTCTGCTGCTTGGCATTCACTACCAGCCTGCCGGTAAGTACAAAGGGCTTTCCTGAAGTATCAATCTGTTCATGCACAGGCTGAATAACAACCGTTATTACCTCAGCACGGTGAATTTCAGGCCCGGCACATCCGGCTAAAATCAGAATCACACCCAGAATCCACTTCCCACATCCAGCTCTACTGGCATTCAAACCGGGAAAGCAGAAAAGCACAACGCAAATCATCTCAAGAGATCTGGCAGCCAGCCCCCTGCAAAAAATTCCTGACGAATTTCAGTCATCTAAAGCGCATTCCGGATCATATCTTGTTGAGTATTCCGGGGATTTTGTGTATCCGGTAGAGTAATATTCAGCTCCAGCGTTTCCTGATTGTCATCCTGTTCAAATTTTACAGATATAGCATCCTGATCCACCTGTACATATTTCCGGATAACCTGCATCAGTTCTTCCTGCAACTGCGGCAGATAGGATGGCTTATTGCGATAATAACGCTCATGAGCAACAAGGATCTGCAACCTTTCCTTAGCAACCGAAGCCGTTTTAGATTTAGATGATTTAAAATAATCCAGTAAGCTCATTATTTACCTCCAAACAGCTTTCTGAAAAACCCTTTCTTGCTATCGATAAAACGAAGGGGCTTTTTTTCACCAAGATAACGCGCAACCACATCTGCATAAGCCTGGCCGGCATCGCTTTTTTCGTCCAAAATCACAGGGATTCCCGAGTTTGATGCATTCAATACTGACTTGGACTCTGGAATAACACCAAGCAAGTGCAATGACAAAATCTCCTGCACATCTTCCAGACTCAACATTTCGCCCGATTCAACCCTGTCCGAATCATAACGTGACAGCAGCAGGTATTCCTTGATTGGCTCCATGTTCAACTCAGCCCGGCGCGATTTGCTCGCCAGTATTCCCAGCATGCGATCTGAGTCCCTTACGGATGAAACTTCTGGATTGGTCACGACAAACGCATCATCCGCGTAATACATAGCTAGATAGGCACCTTTTTCGATACCTGCAGGTGAATCACAAACAATATATTTAAAATCTTTGGAGAGCTCTTCCAGCACCCTGCCCACCCCTTCCAGATTCAGCGCATCTTTATCACGTGTCTGTGATGCAGGAAGAATATAAAGCTGATTGCAATTTTTGTCCCGGATTAATGCCTGATTAAGATTTGCCTCACCATTAATGACATTGACAAAGTCGTATACTACGCGGCGTTCGCACCCCATAATTAAATCCAGGTTACGCAGACCAACATCAAAATCAATGACAGCAGTTTTATGCCCTCTTTTTGCCAGCCCCATGGCAATAGCAGCACTGGTTGTGGTTTTGCCAACCCCTCCCTTCCCAGATGTTACAACAATAATTCTTGCCAATTGAATCTCCTTCTCAGAAATATTTTTAGCTTAATTCTTGGATGATCAATGCTTGGTCCCGTAAATAAACCTGTACCGGCTTCTTC
>JACDJA010001015.1_pt1 | contig 25907 bp, 27 predicted proteins | sample 7449241 | NCBI WGS metagenome assembly JACDJA01 (sample SAMN14253289, study PRJNA609438) | sludge metagenome | isolation source: initial anaerobic sludge | collected 2018-12-20 | reverse complement strand
GCGCCCAAAGTACAGTTCTTCAGTGGTACGATTTGGCATAGGCGATTCTTTTTGGTTCTTGGCGTCAGATACCAATAACCATAAGCCCTCGGGCAAGAATCGCCTATTCCTTTTTACCCGCTTAATGAAATTTCCGGGCTAACTGAGGCCGTCGCCTACGACCCCGAGCTGGCCGCGCCCGCGGCTGACCTGGCGCTGCTCGATGACGACGACGACCTGCCGCTTCCCCTTCCTCGCCAGCTTGATCCGGCCATGCAGCGCACGGCCCGGCTGGCTTCCCTCGACCCCAACGACAGCATCGACCTATGACCTACCGCCTGAATCTCTTTATCCAGCCCGAGCACGCCCAGCGGCTCGATGAAGTGGCCGCCAAGAAAGGCGTGTCCAAGTCGTCCATCGTCGCGGCGGCGCTCGCATCGTGGCTGTCGCCCGATGCTGCTGACCAGCGCGAAGCGGCCATCGCCAAGCGGCTGGATCGGCTGTCGCGCCAGGCTGAGCGCATGGAGCGTGACCAGAGCATCGCCATCGAAACGCTCGCGCTGTTCATCCGCTATTACCTCTCGACCAGCACGCCGGTTCCCGAGGCGCACCAAGAGGCGGCCCGCGCCCAGGGCAAGGCGCGCTTCGAGCAATTCACCGAGCAGCTTGGACGCCACCTGATGCGTGGGCGCAGCCTGGTGCGCGACGTGGTGGAGGAGCTGCACCCCGACCCAATGCGGATGGAGGACGCGGCGGCAGCCGCTCAGGCGCGGGAGCGTGCGTCATGAGCGCCGTTCCGCAACTCCCGCCCGAGCCACGCTCATCCGCAGCGGCCTCGCTCGACCGGCGTATCCAGATGCTGCGCACGGCAATGGGGCCGCTGATCGCCACCGCGCTCGAAGACCCCGACGTGGTGGAAATCATGCTCAACCCCGATCGCACCCTTTGGGTGGATCTGCTTTCGAGCGGGCGTGCACCGATGGGCGTGGAGATGCCCGAGGCCGATGGCGAGCGGATCATCCGCCTGGTGGCGGCCCACGTCGGCGCGGAAGTGCATCGCGGCCAGCCGCTGCTGTCCGCCGAGCTGCCCGAAACCGGCGAACGCTTCGAGGGCATCTTGCCGCCCGCCGCGCCGGGGCCGGCCTTCGCGCTGCGCAAGCGCGCCATCGGCGTGATCCCGCTGGAGCGGTACGTCGCGGACGGAATGATGACCAACGCCCAGGCGGGCTTTCTCGTTCGCGCCGTGCGCGAGCGCCAGAACGTCCTAATCGCCGGGGCCACCAGCAGCGGCAAGACCACGCTCGCCAATGCCTTGCTCGCTGAAATCGCCGCCACCGGCGACCGCGTGCTGGTGCTCGAAGACACGGTGGAACTGCAATGCGCAGCCCGCGACCATGTGCCGCTGCGCACGCGCTCCGGCGTGGTGTCCATGACCGAGCTGGTGCGCTCGTCCATGCGTCTGCGTCCTGATCGCGTCGTCGTCGGCCAGTGCGCGGTGCCGAGGCGCTGGATCTCATCAAGGTGTGGGGCACCGGCCACCCCGGCGGCATCGCCACGATCCACGCGGGTTCCGCGCTAGGCGCGCTGCTGCGCATGGAGCAACTGATTCTCGAAGTGGCGGTGAACCCGCCGCGTGCGCTGATCGCCGAGGCGGTCAACGTGGTGATCCACATCACCGGACGCGGACGCAAGCGCCGCATCGAGAGCATCGCCCGCGTCGTTGGTTTCGACGGCGTGGGCTACCGATTGGCGGACGCGCTGGAAACGCCGTTTCCCGAGCTGCCGCCACTTCCCGATGCCGCACCCGCTGCGGCGACTTCCCCATCCCTCGACCTTTCTGGAGAACTTCCATGACGACGCACGCCCATGCTTTCCGTGTTTCCGTAAATCCGCATTTCAACCTGTCCGGCCTCGCGCGGCTGCGCAGCCTGGCCCGCCCTGCGGCGCAAGGGCTGATGCTGGCCGCGCTGCTGCTGTTCCTGGCCGGAACCGCGCAGGCCGCCGGTTCCTCGATGCCGTGGGAAGGCCCGCTGCAATCCATCCTCGAATCCATCCAGGGGCCGGTGGCGCGCATCGTGGCCGTCATCATCATCATCGCCACGGGCCTCGCGCTGGCCTTCGGCGACACGTCGGGCGGCTTTCGCAAGCTGATCCAGATCGTGTTCGGCCTGTCCATCGCGTTCGCCGCTTCGAGCTTCTTCCTGTCGTTCTTCAGCTTCTCCGGCGGGGCTGTCGTATGAGCGGCCCGGATAGCTTCGCGGCTGGATTCGAGGTGCCGCTGCATCGCTCGCTCACCGAGCCGATCTTGCTGGGCGGCGCACCGCGCACCGTGGCGATTGCCAACGGCACGCTGGCCGCCGCTGTCGGACTGGGCCTGCAACTGTGGGTTCCTGGCGTGGTGCTCTGGATCGTCGGCCATTCGCTGGCGGTCTGGGGTGCGCGCGTCGATCCGCAGTTCATGCAGGTCTTTGCGCGGCACATCAAGCACCGCCCGCTGCTGGACGTGTAGGGGCAGGAAAGGAGAAAGCGCCATGCTGAACCTCGCCGAATACCGCCAGCGGCCTGCGCTGCTCGCCGACTGGCTGCCCTGGGCCGGGCTGGTGGCGCCGGGCGTCGTCTTGAACAAGGACGGCAGTTTCCAGCGCACGGCCCGGTTTCGCGGGCCTGACCTCGACAGCGCCACGTCGGCCCGCTTGAACAACGCGCTGCGCCGGCTGGGTTCGGGCTGGGCGCTGTTCGTGGAAGCCGAGCGCGGGCCTGCGGCCGATTACCCGCACTCGGAGTTTCCCGAGCCGCTTTCGTGGGTGGTGGACGAAGAACGCCGCTCGGCCTTCGAGGATACCGGCCATCACTTCGAGAGCGGCTATCACCTGACGCTGGTGTACCTGCCGCCCGAGGAATCGCGCGCCCGCGCCGCCAAGATGCTCTACGAGAACACGCCGACGACCGGCGTGGACTGGCGCGAGCGGCGGCAAGCGTTCGTTGCGGAAACGGATCGGGTCTTTGACCTGCTCGATGGCGTGATGCCGGAGATCGCCTGGCTGGACGACAGCCAGACGCTGACCTATCTGCACGCGACCATCTCGACGCGGCGCTACCGCGTGGGCGTGCCCGAAGTGCCGTTCCACATCGACGCGCTGCTGACCGACTCGCCGCTGGTCGGTGGCCTGGCACCCATGCTGGGCGACCAGCACCTGCGCGTGGTGTCGGTACGCGGTTTCCCGACCTCGACCTGGCCGGGGATTCTGGACGACCTCAACCGCCTGGGATTTGCGTATCGCTGGAGTACGCGCTTTCTGTGCCTCGACAAATCCGAGGCGGAACGGGAATTGGGGCGCCTGCGCCGCCAGTGGTTCGCCAAGCGCAAGAACGTCATCGCGCTGCTGCGCGAAACGATCTTCCAGCAGGAAAGCCCGCTGGTCGATACCGACGCCAACAACAAGGCTGCCGATGCGGATGCGGCCTTGCAGGAGCTGGGCAGCGATCAAGTCGCCTTCGGCTACCTGACGGCGACCGTCACCGTCATGGACGAAGACGCCGCCGTGGCCGACGAGAAGCTGCGCATGGTGGAGCGCGTGATCCAGGGCCGGGGCTTTGTCACCATCCCCGAAACGCTCAACGCCGTGGATGCCTGGCTGTCCTCGCTCCCCGGCAACGCCTACGCCAATGTGCGCCAGCCCATCGTCTCGACGCTGAACCTGGCGCACATGATGCCGGTGTCGGCGGTATGGACCGGGCCGGAGAAGAACGACCACCTGGGCGGCCCGCCGCTGATCGTCACCCGCACCGATGGCGCGACGCCGTTCCGGCTGGTGACGCACATCGGCGACGTGGGCCACACGCTAGTCGCCGGGCCGACCGGCATGGGCAAGTCGGTCTTGCTCGCCACGCTGGCGATGCAGTTCCGCCGCTATCGCGGCTCACGCATCTTCGCGTTCGACATGGGGCGCTCCATGCGCGCCTCCATCCTCGGGCTGGGCGGCGAGCACTACGACCTGGGCACGGATGGAGAAATCGCCTTCCAGCCGCTTGCCCGCATTGACCACGAGGGCTACCGCACCTGGGCCGCCGAATGGATCGAAGGCCGCTTACTGCACGAGGGCGTGGCCGTCGGCCCGGACGAGAAGGTGGCCATCTGGTCGGCGCTGCAAAGCCTTGCCGGTGCGCCGGTGGAGCAGCGCACGATGACCGGGCTGTCCGTGCTGTTGCAGAGCAATGCGCTACGCCAGGCGCTCGCGCCCTATGTGCTGGGCGGCGCGCACGGCAAGCTGCTGGACGCCGATCACGACCGGCTCGGCATGGCCGACGTGCAGTGCTTCGAGATGGAGGAGCTGATGCACAGCAAGGCCGCCGTCATGGCCGTGCTGCATTACCTCTTTGCGCGTTTCGATGAACGCTTTGACGGTGCGCCCACGCTGCTGATCCTCGATGAAGCGTGGCTGTTCTTGGATGACCCGGTGTTTGCGGCGCGCATCCGCCAGTGGCTCAAGACGCTGCGCAAGAAAAACGTGTCGGTGATCTTCGCCACGCAGAGCCTTGCCGACATCAAGGATTCGAGCATCGCGCCCGCGATCATCGAAAGCTGCGCCAGCCGCATCTTCCTGCCGAACCCACAGGCGACCGAGCCGCAGATTCGCACGATCTACGAGGGCTTCGGCCTGAATTCGCGGCAGATCGAGATCGTCGCCACGGCCGTTCCGAAGCGCGACTACTACTACCAATCCCGCCTCGGCAACCGCCTGTTCGACCTCGACCTGGGGCCGGCGACGCTGGCCTTTGCGGGCGCTTCCACGCCGCAAGACCAGCGCGCCATCGACGAGGTTCTTGGCCGCGTGCCGCTGGACGCCGGCACCCCCGGTTTCGCGGGCGCCTGGCTGCGTCATCGCGGCGTCGATTGGGCGGCCGACCTGCTGCCCTCGTTCCCCGGCCTCGCGCCGGATTCCCTCGCAGCTCAACCTCTGGAGAACCTGCCATGAAGAAGCGCCTTGTCGCCGCTGCCATCGCGGCCATGCTTTGCACCGCCACCGCCACCGCCACCGCCACCGCCACCGCCACCGCCACCGCCACCGCCACCGCCCATGCGCAATGGGTCGTGATCGACCCCACCAACCTCGTGCAGAACACGATGACCGCGATCCGCACGCTGGAGCAGATCAACAACCAGATTCGCCAGCTCCAGAACGAAGCGCAAATGCTGATGAACCAGGCGCGCAACCTCGCCAGCCTTCCATCCAGCGTGGTCGGCCAGTTGCGCGCCAACCTGGCGACGACCGAGCGGCTGATCGCCCAGGCGCGCGGCTTGGCCTACGACGTGACGAATCTGGATCGGGAGTTTGCCCGCCTGTACCCGGAGCAGTACGCCGCCACCGTCAGCGGCGACCAGATGGTCCGCGACGCCCAGGAGCGGTGGAAGAACACGCTCAACGGCTTGCAGACCACCATGCAGATGCAGGCGCAGGTGTCGCAGAACCTGGGCGAAGAGGAAAGCGTGCTGGCCGATCTGGTCGGCAAGAGCCAGTCGGCGCAAGGCGCGTTGCAGGCGATGCAGGCCATGAACCAGTTGCTCGCCTTGCAGGCCAAGCAGTCGATCCAGTCGCAGCGGCTCCAGATCACGCAAGACCGGGCCGCCTCGCTGGAGCTGGCGCGGCAGGCAGCGGCCACCGAGCGCGCCCGCGAAGTGCGGCGGCGCTTCCTCGGGGAAGGTACGCCGTACACGCCGCAGTCCGTCAACTTCTACCGCGACTGACGGGGGCCGACATGCGATGCGTCCTCGTCCTTTCTGTTCCGGTGCTGGTGCTGCTGGCCGCCTGCGGCGAGCAGCCGGCCGACAACCTCGCCGATGCCCTGGCCGCCGACCCCGTGCGGCTCAAGGCATTGCGCGCGCAATGCGCGGCCGACCGGCAGGCCACGGGCGAGGACGCTTGCCGCGCCGCCGCCGAAGCCTTCCGGCGGCGCTTCTTTTCCGGCGAGGCCGGGCCGGATGAATACCGGACGCTGGCCGACCTGCCGCCGATCCCGCCGAGCTTCGAGGAACCTGCCGATGGCACCGCGCCGGCCTTGTCCGCCGCCACGGAGGACACGCCATGAATGACGTGACCATCATCGACCAGTTCCTCAACACCTTCGCCACCTACATCGACTCGGGTTTCGGGCTGCTACGCGGCGAAGTGGCGTTCCTCACGGCCACGCTGATCGTCATCGACATGACGATCGCTGGCCTGTATTGGGCCATGAGCCACGCCACCGGCCAGGGCGAGGACGTGATCGCCAAGCTGCTGCGTAAGGTGCTCTACGTCGGTGCCTTCGCCTACATCCTCAACAACTTCAACTGGCTGGCCAGCATCGTGTTCCGCTCGTTCGCGGGACTGGGTATCACCGCCACCGGCTCGGCCATCACGATGGAGAACTTCTTGCAGCCGGGCCGGCTCGCCAAGACCGGCATCGACGCCGGGGCGCCGATTCTGGAGCAGATCGGCGAGATGGCGGGCTTCCCCGAAGTGTTCGTGAACCTCGACCCCATCGTGGTGATGTTCCTCGCGTGGCTGGTCGTGGTGCTGTGCTTCTTCGTGCTGGCGATCCAGCTTTTCATCACGTTGATCGAGTTCAAGCTGACCACGCTCGCGGGGTTCGTGCTGGTGCCGTTCGCGCTGTGGAACAAGACCAGCTTTCTCGCCGAGAAGGTGCTGGGCAATGTCGTGGCCGCCGGCATCAAGGTGCTGGTGCTGGCCGTGATCGTCGGCATCGGCTCGGGCCTGTTCGCGCAGTTCCAAGTTCATCCCGCCGAGCCGAACATCGACCACGCGCTGGTCATCATGCTGGCCTCGCTCACCTTGCTGGCGTTGGGCATCTTCGGCCCTGGCATCGCCACGGGCCTTGTGTCAGGTGCGCCCCAGCTCGGCGCAGGTGCGATGGCCGGCGCCGCCATCGGCGCAGCCGGAACGGCGGTGGCCGTCGGTGCTGCCGCGACGGGCGTCGGCGGCGCGGTCATGGCCGGGGCGCGTATGGCGCCGGCCGCAGCCAAGCTGGCCGGCAGCGGCGCGCGTGCAGCCACGTCGGCGGCTAGCAGCGCGAAGTCGGCGTTCCAGGCCGGTTCCGCTGCTGCTGGCGGCGGCGCGAAGGGTGCGATGGCCGGCCTGGGCAACGTCGCCAAGACCGGCGCGCAGTCCGCCGGGCGCGCTGCCGCATCCCGTGCTTCCGCTGCCGGGCAGCGCATGGCCGCGCCGTTCCGCGCTGGCTGGAACGGCGACGCTGGCGCGTCGGCCGGTCAGGCCGCTACGAGCGAAGCCCCCGCAGGCGCTGCCGCCACACAGCCCCCCGAGCAGCCCGCCTGGGCCAAGCGGCTGCATCGCCGCCAACAACTCACCCATGCCGCGACCACCGCCGCTCACACGCTGCGCGGTGGCGATGGCGGCGGCTCCGGCCAAGGCCCGAGCCTGCGCGATTCCGACTCATAAGGAGAACTGACCATGCGATTCAAGAAACCGCAGGTGCGCTACGCCGACACGCCGCAACCTGCCACGCCGTACCAAGCCGCCGGTCAGGTATGGGACGACCGTATCGGCACGCCGCGCGTGCAGGCGAAGAACTGGCGGCTGATGGCGTTCGGCTGCCTCACGCTCGCGCTGCTGATGGCCGGCGGCCTGGTGTGGCGCTCGGCACAGTCCATCGTGACGCCCTACGTGGTGGAGGTGGACAGCGCGGGCCAAGTGCGCGCCGTGGGCGAAGCGGCTACGCCGTACCGCCCCAACGATGCGCAAACGGCGCACCACATCGCGCGCTTCGTGACGCTGGTGCGCTCGCTGTCCATTGACCCCATCGTCGTCCGCCAAAACTGGCTGGACGCCTACGACTACACGACCGACAAGGGCGCGGCCGCGCTCAACGACTACGCGCGGGTCAACGACCCGTTCGCGCGCATCGGCAAGGAGTCGGTGACGGTGCAGATCACCAGCGTCGTGCGCGCCAGCGACACGTCTTTCAACGTGCGCTGGACGGAACGGCGCTACGTCAACGGCGCCGCGGCGGGCTTGGAGCGGTGGACGGCGGTGGTGTCCATCGTGCTCCAGCCGCCGCGCACCGAAGAACGCCTGCGCAAGAACCCGCTGGGCATCTACGTCAACGGCCTGTCGTGGAGCCGCGAACTGGATTCTTCCGAAGGAGCAAAACCATGAATGATGTTTTCCGTAAATCCGCCTGGCCGTTGATCGTGCTGGCCCTCGCGGGCTGCGCCACGCAGGGCAAGCCGCCGCCGACCATCTCGCTCGATGAGCCGGTGCAAGCCCAGCCGCTGCCGGAGCTGCCCGCGCCGGTCGAAGTCGTCACGGTGCCCGAACCGCTGGCGCTGCCGGCGCAGTTGAAGCCACTGCCCGAAGCCGAGGAGGCCAAGCCTGCGCCCGAGCCTGCCGATGAAAAGGTGCGAGTTTCACGAGCTAATGCCGAGGCCCGCGTCGTGCCCACGCGCGAGGGCTACGTCAACGCGATTCAGGTGTGGCCCTTCACCGATGGCGCGCTGTATCAGGTCTATGCGGCCGTGGGCCGCGTGACCGTGGTGTCGCTCCAGCCCGGCGAGGAGCTGGTGACGGTGGCCGCCGGCGATACCGTGCGCTGGATCGTGGGCGACACGTCCAGCGGTGGCGGTGCCGACCTGCGCGTTAACGTGCTGGTGAAGCCCATTCGCTCGGGCCTCAAGACCAATCTGGTCATCACCACCAGCCGCAGGACGTACCTGCTGGAGCTGACTTCCACGGAAAAGACGTGGATGGCGTCGGTGTCCTGGGAGTACCCGCGCGACCGGATGCTGGCCTTGCAGCGCCAGGCGCAGGCGGCCAGCGCCGCCGCGCCGGTCGATACCGGCTTGTCGCTGGAGAAGATCCGCTTCCGCTACGCGATCAGCGGCAGCAGTCCACCGTGGAAGCCGCTGCGCGCCTTCGACGACGGGCAGAAGGTCTATATTCAGTTTCCCGCCGGCATCGCGCAGGGCGATCTTCCGCCGCTGTTCGTGATCGGGGCCGAAGGCGACGGCCAACTGGTGAACTACCGCTTCCGCTCGCCGTACTACATCGTGGATCGGCTGTTCGGCGCGGCCGAACTGCGCCTGGGCGGTGACAAGGGCGACGTGGTACGGATCGAGCGCACGGATGGCGTGGCGCGGAGGAACTGACCATGAGCCAGGATGACATCCCCGACCTCGCCACGCCGCAGGCAGGTAAGGTCGCGCCCGAGGCCGTGGCGCTGCGCGCCCAGCCGCGCCCGGTCACGCGCTTGAACCGGCGCACACTGGCCGTCCTCGTTGGCGGCCTGTCGGTCGCCGTGCTCGGGGCCACGATCTGGTCGCTGCAACCGCAACGACGCGGTGCCAATGAGCAGACCGAGCTTTACAACGTCGATCGCGTCTCGAAGTCCGAAGGGCTGGACGGCTTGCCGGACGACTACTCGAAGCTGCCGCCGAAGGTGCCCGAGCTAGGCCCGCCGCTGCCGGGCGACCTTGGCCCGGCCATCGTGGCTTCGCAGCAGCCGGCCGTGGCCGCCTACGCGGCCCCCGGCCACGACCCCAACGACGCCTTGCGGAAGGAGGCGGATGCCGCAGCGGCTTCGTCGGTATTCTTCCGCTCGGGCGGCCAAGGCCAAGTCGCCGCCACGGTGGCGCAGGCAGCACCTGGCACAACAAGCGCGCTTGCGGCCTTCGATCCGCTCGCCGCCGGGCCTGCCTCGACGGCGGCCCAGCCTGCCGATCCGACCGCCGTGCAGAACCGGCAAGACCAGAAAGAGGCGTTCCTGAAAGGCGGCTCTACGGAAACCCGCAATTCCGGCAATCTGGCGCTGCCGGCGTCGCCGCATCAGGTCATGGCCGGCACAGTGATCGCGGGCGCACTGGTAACGGGCATCAAGTCGGACTTACCGGGCGACGTAATCGCCACGGTGACGGAGCCGGTCTATGACACGGCCACGGGCAAGTTCCTGCTGATCCCGCAGGGATCGCGCATCCTGGGCAAATACAACAGCCAGGTCAGTTACGGGCAGAGCCGCGTGCAGGTAGTCTGGAACCGGATCATCCTGCCCGATACGTCCTCGCTGACGCTCGACAACCTTGTGGGCACCGACCCGGCCGGCTATGCCGGCCTGGAGGATGGCGTCGATTGGCATTGGGATCGCATCTTTGCGGGCGCTGCCCTGACGACGCTGCTGGGCATCGGTGCCGAGCTGGCCGCGCCGGAGAATCGCCAGAACGGTGATCGCGTCATCATTGCCGGACGCGACAGCGCCCAAGACAGCATCAATCAGGTCGGCCAGGAGATGACCCGGCGCAACTTCAACATCCAGCCCACCTTGACCGAGCGGCCGGGCCTGCCGGTGCGCATCATCGTTAACCGGGATCTGGTGCTGCGGCCATACCAGCCGCTGTTCTTCAATCAGGGGACTTCACGATGAGCACGACCAAGAAGCTGCGGCTGGGGCCACTGCCCAAGACCGAGAGCATCAAGCTGACCTTTGCTTGCCCGGCCAGCCTGAAAGCCGACCTCGACCGCTACGCCGCGCTGCACGCGCAGGCATATGGCGAGACGGTCGATGCCGTGACGCTGATCCCGCACATGCTGGAGGCGTTCATCGCGGGGGACCGGGGGTTCAGGCGGGGCAGGGGAGAGGGCAGCTCGCAGCCTTCTCGCGCGGCCATGCCGAAGGCGTGAGATTTTGGATATGTTTCGGTTGTCGTATTCAAGCTACGACTGGAGACGCCCTACTAAATTGACTTCGGATTGGAAAAGTTGTAGAAGTCGTAGTATGGCTACGACTACCTCAAGCAAGTTAAATGCCCTCTACACCCGGCTGGCGCCGGGAACGCCGCTGACCTCGGAGGACTTGGCGGCGCTGGGCATCTCTGCCGACCTGGCCGTCCATTACGTCCGGGCAGGCTGGCTTACGCGTCTGGCCCGTGGGGTGTACGGCCGCCCGAACGACACCTTGGCGCTCTACCCGAGTCTGTTGCTGTTGCAGCGCCGGTTCGAGGGGCTGCACGTCGGTGGCAAGTCGGCGCTGGACTGGTACGGCGTGCGCCAGTACGTGTCGCAGCAGCCCGTGCTGCATCTGTATGGCTGGACGGCGGCCCGTCTGCCGGAATGGTTCACCGAACGCTTCCCGGCCGAGTACCACCGCAAGCGCCTGTTCAACGAGCAGCCGGCCGCCTTGCTGCATGTTGGCCCATTCGAGAAGCGCGGCGGAGCGCCGCAGGTGTCGGCGCCGGAACGCGCCTTGCTGGAGCTGTTGAGCGAAGTCGGCGTGCGCCAGCCCTTGCAGGAAGCTCGCGAACTCGTCGAAAGCGCGTACAGCCTGCGCGCCGACGTGTTGCGCGCACTGTTGCAGCACTGCACGAACGTCAAGACCGTACGGCTGTGCCTGCAACTCGGCCGCGAGGCATCATTGCCCTGGGCGGCCAAGCTCGATCCGGCCACACTGCCGACGGGCAGTGATCGCCCTTGGGTGTCCCGATCGGCCGATGGCCTACTGGTGCTCAAGCCATGAACCAGACCTATCTCGATACCGCGCGCCTGCTGACGCAGGTGGCGCCGCTGGTGTTCGTGGACGACACGTTCGCATTGAAGGGTGGCACTGCGATCAACCTGTTCGTGCGCGACATGCCGCGCTTGTCGGTCGATCTCGATTTGGTCTTTCCCGATCACACGTTGCCGCGTGACGAGGCGCTGGCGCGCATCAACGAGGCTGTCCGGCAAGCCGCCGAGCGGTTGAAGAAGCGAGGGTTCCAGACGCACGCGCCGGCCGCCGCGGCAGGGGAGACGAAGCTGCTGGTGCGTCGTGGCTCGATCCAGGTCAAGGTCGAAGTCAACTTCGTCATGCGCGGCACGGTGCAGCCGGTGCGTCGAGCTTCGCTCACGCCGACCGCACGCGACACTTTGCTGGCAGATCTGGAGATCCCGGTGGTGTCGCTGGAGGACGTGTATGGCGGCAAGCTGGTCGCGGCGTTGGATCGGCAGCACCCGCGCGACTTGTTCGACGTGATGCAGCTCTTCGCGCATGAGGGCATCACGCCCGATATCCGGCGCGCGTTCGTGGTCTATCTGTCGAGCAGTAACCGGCCGATCCATGAAGTGCTGTTCACGTCGCTGCGAAACATCCGCCACGACTACGAGCACAACTTCCAAGGCATGACGGCCGAGCCGGTGCCGCTCGATGCGCTGCTCGCCGCGCGAGAGCACATGGTGCGCGAAATCCAGCAGGGCTTGGACGAGAACGAAAGACGCTTCTTGCTGTCGCTAGCTGCCGGCACACCGCAGTGGTCGTTGCTTGGCATCGCACACCTTGAACAACTACCGGGCATCCGCTGGAAGCTGCACAATCTGGCGCAGTTGCAGAAGACCGATGCGAGGAAGTTCGCCGAGCAGGCAGATGCGCTGGCCGCCCGGTTGGGGTAGGGGTGACTCCTCAGCACAAGTCGGCCTGACCCGAAGCTCGTTGGGCCTTAACAATGGACACGAAACCCAGTGACTTCGCCTCGCATTGCTGATCGATTTGCATTTCATCGTTCTACGCCACAGATCACGGTCGACGAGTACGAGCGACGCCGCGTGATCGAACTCGGCGAGTGGGTGGCTGCGCGGGGCCGCATCTATCTCGACAAGTGCTTCTGGATTCACCTGCGCGCCGCACGCACGCTCGCGTCGAGCCCACCGGGCGCGGCGGATCTGTTGGATGCCCTCGTAGCTGGTGTCTCCAATGGCCAGTTGGTGTGTCCCATCAGCGATGCACTGTTCCTTGAACTAATGAAGCAGTCGGACCCAGTAACCCGGGGTGCAACGGCCGAACTGATTGACGAGCTGAGCTGTGGCATCACGCTTAGCCCCGAACCGACGCGCGTGGCGACGGAGGTGGCGCATTTCTTCCATGCGAATGTTGGGCACAGCGTTCATCCATTGGAACACTTGGTCTGGACCAAGGTCCCGTACATCCTGGGTGTCCAGCATCCGGTGGCCACAGCCTTCCCAGAGGATGAGCGGCTCGTCATTCAGAAGGCGTTCTTCGATCACCTCTGGGAGGTTTCTTTATCGGCGATGGTTGAGACCATCGGAGACGCTTGGCCGCTCGCTTCGCCATTCGTCGACATTGCCGATCGGCTGAATCGTGATAACGCGACGCATGCTCCGCCGATGAAGAGCTTCGCGCAGGTCTATCGCGACGAGATTAATGGTGTCCTGGAACTCGCAGCTCCGATCGCCGCCGAGGTACTGCACGACATGGCTGTGAAGTCGCTTGGCCCTGGCATCCAACCTTCAGCAGATGAGCGGGAAGGGATCACGAGGCAGTGTCTCGGTTTGCTACGGGCAGCAGTTCGGAAGCCAGTCGGTCGGCGGGCTCTGCGCACGCTGCAAGTTGGTGCTCTGTTGCATGCGGCGCTACGCTGGAACCGCACGCAGAAACTGAATGCCAACGACATATTCGACTTTCATCATGCCGGCGCCGCGTTAGGCTACTGCGATGCCCTTTTGACGGACGGACCTATGCACACGCTTCTGATGCAGCGGCACTTGGCCATTGAGCGCGATTTTCCGTGCCGGGTCATGTCTTCCGTTGAAGAGGCTGCCATTTGGGTTCGGCATCGCATCGCGTGATGGGTCGGAAGCAACTCTCGTGTGCTGAATCACAGTGCGAGACGAGGGGCTGAAGTTCGGCCCCTTGTTCGGTATGATTGAAGCTGGTTGATGATGAGCCGATGCCGCGTAAACCCGCGCCAGCAAAGGACGTGTTTTTCTGACGGTAAAAGCGACGGTAGAGGCCCATGTCGATCAAAGCCAATCCCTTTAATCACGCGGACTTGCGTGACTCGTTGATGATCGAGTGGGAGTGAATTTTCATCCTTCGAGGATTATCGCCAGCTATCGAAAAACTGATGTAACGTATTGATTTATAAAAAAATGCGTCGCGGCGGCTATCGGAGGCTATCGCCGGCCAGCGGAACGGGTTGGCGGTAAATGCGGCGGTAAGAACCGAAGGCCGGATCAAGACCTTCCTGTTCACTATTGAGACCTAACCGGTCTTTGACGGTAAAAGTCTCCTCTGGAAAGCTGATTCCATGCGGCTTTCCGAGCATCAGCGGGTCTCCTGGCCCCTGACGATAAAAGCCGTCACGAACAGGAGAAAAACCTCGATGCTTACCGACACTGCACTACGCAATTTTCAGCCTAAGTCATTGATTTACAAGGTTTTTGACTGAGGCGGGGTGTAAGTGACGGTATCGCCCACCGGTACCGTCACCTTCCGCTACGATTACCGTCTCAACGGCCGTTGTGAGACCCTGACCATTGGCCGCTACGGGCCGGCGGGCATTTTGCTGGCGATGGCTCGTGAAAAGCTGATCGACGCCAAGAAGGCCGTCGCTCAGGGCAAGTCCCCGGCGCTGGAGAAGCAGCGCGAGAAGCGCCGGCTGACCGCCGCCAAGACCTTCGGCGACGTGACCGAGAAATGGTTGGCCGGCGCTCGGATGGACGACAGTACCAAGGCGATGCGCAAGAGCATCGTTGATCGGGACATCCTGCCGGCCTTCCAGAATCGGCAGATCAACGAAATCACCGCCGACGACCTGCGCGCCCTCTGCAGCAAGGTGAAGGCGCGCGGTGCGCCCGCGACTGCGGTACACGTCCGCGACATCGTGACACATTTACACCCATTTCGGCGCCAGGCGGCCCACCGTGCGGCGAATAGCGCTCTTTATCACCGCGTAATGTGCGGTGAATAACTTGCGTGTGCGGAGATTGTGCCTCATAATCTCCGCATGAATAGCGGTGATTACAAATACATCTGGCAGGCGGGTGACTGGCCGAACTGGTGCTTCGACCTGGCTGCTCTGGCCGGTCTGATGACCGAGGTCAGCCGCGCTCAGGGTCTCTTGATGGGCCGTCTGGCCGACGTGGGCATGGCGCTGCGCGATCAGGCGAGTCTTGCGGCGCTCACCGAGGACGTGGTCAAGACCAGCGAGATCGAGGGCGAGCAGCTCAACGTCGAATCCGTGCGTTCGTCCATCGCGCGCAGGCTGGGCGTGGACATCGGTGCCCTGGCACCGGTCGATCGGCACGTTGAGGGTGTGGTCGAGATGGTGCTGGATGCCACGGCCAACTGCCAGGCATCGGTAACGCGGGAGCGTCTGTTCGGTTGGCATGCCGCACTGTTTCCCACGGGCTATTCCGGTCTTTCCAGGATCAAGGTCGGCGGCTGGCGCGAGGATGGCGGTGGCCCGATGCAGGTTGTGTCCGGCCCCATCGGCCGCCAGCAGGTGCATTTCGAAGCGCCGCCTGCCGATCGTCTCGAGGTTGAAACCAGCCGCTTCCTCGACTGGCTGAATGGAGCGTCGAACGAACCGCCGCTGCTCAAGGCCGGCCTCGGCCACCTATGGTTCGTTACGTTGCATCCGTTCGACGACGGCAACGGTCGTATCGCGCGGGCCATTGGTGATCTGCTGCTGGCTCGCGCCGACGGCAGTTCACAGCGGTTCTACAGTTTGTCGGCGCAGATCCAGCGCGAACGCAAGGCCTATTACGACATCCTTGAGCGGACGCAGAAGCGGTCGATGGACGTCACCGAGTGGCTTGCCTGGTTCCTCGATACCCTCCATCGCGCCGTCAATCAGGCGCAGTACACACTCGATGCAGTGCTGATCAAGGCGCGGTTCTGGCAGCACTGGGCGACCACGCCACTGAACGAGCGGCAGGTGAAGTTGCTGAACAAACTGCTCGACGGCTTCGAAGGCAAGCTCACCAGCAGCAAGTGGGCGTCCATCGCCAAGTGCTCGCCGGATACGGCGCTGCGCGACATCAACGACCTGCTTGCGCGAGGCGTACTGCGGAAACTGGATGCGGGCGGGCGTAGCACCAGCTACGAGCTGAATGATCTGCCGCAGTAGCCACGACTGGAATTGAATCGCCCCGGGAATCGCGGAGACTCCAAGCTTTGAGAGAATGGAGTCATGGCAAATCAAACGAAGTTTTCCCCGGAAGTGCGCGAACGCGCCGTGCGGCTGGTGCAGACGCATCGTGGCGAGTACCCGTCATTGTGGGCTGCGGACTAACCAAATGGCCTCCGCGATTCCCGGACGATTCAGAATGATTTTGAAGTAGCCGGCTGGTTAGATGTTCTACCGAGGAGGATCGGCAGAGTTTAGCGACTACAAAAAGACAAGAGTCGAGGTAGAACGGATGCACTGGTGGCGCCCTGCGCGGCTGGCCCAGAGGTCAAACCGCAACCACCACACCGCGCCAGTCCATGCGCAGGATCCGCGAACCATCGCGGGCTGCTTCCCGCTCAGGGTTTTTGGAGTAGATCTGGAAGCTCATGTCATCCTCCCTAATTTCACGCCCCAATTTTCCGGACAGATGTTCGATGACTTCATGAATCGTCGGCGATAGCCAGGCCTGCTCGGGCGTATCGAAGCAATCGCCTTCGTCGTCCGCAGGTGCGTCCCACCACTTCCAGGTGCCAACCAGGATGCCGTTTTTCAATGGCTGCGCAACATATCCATATTTGCGGAATCTGACCTTGCGGCGCCCCTCGGGCAAGACAGCGCAGGTCTCCGTGCTGGATTGTTCACGCAACGGATAGGCTTTGCCAAACCACTTACCGAACCACGCAAGGTTGCCATTGGGCTCTATGTGTCTTGCTACCACTGTTTCGAGCCGTGTGTGGATCGAGCCCTCGTCATACTCCGCAAATTTCGTCCGATTGCTACCGAACATCATGCGGATGTCCAGCGGCGCTTCGTCGCCGACGTCGAGACCAAGCAAGGCGGTCATGGCGTGATTTGGGTGACTCGTGCCGCTCGCCTCGTCGGCGATCTCGTTGCCCGGCAGGATGAACACGCACCCCCTCTTGCTCTTCTTGCTGACATCCCGGTAGCAGCGATTCAGGACCACGACATTTGCCGCATCGACATCCTTCAGGCGATGTCGATTTACCCGCCCGGCGGTCTGGATGATCGAGTGCATGCTGGAGGGTTCGATGATCCCCCAATCAAAGTCATGGTCGCGTCCGACTTCCTCGACCGGGGTGGCTACGACAACGAAAATGGCATCGGCTGGCAGCTCGAACTTCTTCAGGTGCTCGCGCATCGAGGCTGCCAGCGCTTCGCTGTCCGTTTTGCGCCTCAGAATCCTGTCGAACTGGCGCTCCTTGAAGGTGCGCCGCAGTAGCGGTTCCCGGGCGTGGTAGGTGACGACATGGATTCTTGGATCGCTCGTCACAAGGCGTTCTGCTACCTCCAGACAAGTGCTGATGTTTGCCACCCGCACAAGGCCGACGGATACCTTGGTGCCCTCCATGTCCCATCCATGGGCTTCGTGAAGGCACTTCACGCTGTCACGAACGGCATCATGAAAGCCATCCACTGAGTCTCCGTTCTCTGCGATACGAAACACTTTGGTTCTGGCGCCGTCTATGGGCGTCATGCTACTCAGATACTCCTGGTAGCTCGCTGTGAAGCTATCCGCATCGCCATCGATGTGCATCGGCGCTGCCAAATCCGACACCATGGCCACTTTGGCTGTAATGTGCTGGCCGAACATTGCACGGTGCGCGCGGATGCCGGCCTTATAGGTGCGGTGCGCGAACTCGGCGAGCGAAGGCGAAAGGGTCGCGCTCGAAATCACCACGTTGCGTCCGAAAAAAGCGGCAACATGCACCAGGCGTATGACAGCAACCATAGATTCAGGATCATACGAGTCCAGTTCGTCCAGGATGAGATCCGAGTGCGCCATGCGGAGCAGGGCGTGGGCATGATCGGCGTTCGGTTTGGTCATGTCGCCGGCGGCATTCAGGAAATCGACGGTGGATACCAGTACAGGTGCGGCCAGCATCTTCTTGAGAACCGTAGCGCGCTCCTGAGATTTTCCCGAGATGCGATCAACTTCCCGCCCCAACCATTCTGGGATGGGGAGAGCATCCAGTCCGACGACTTCATGTCTGGTTTCGCTGCCGGAGATGTCGAGGTCGCCCAAAACCTTCTCTGTCGATTCGTCGTCGCGCAACGAATTATGGATCTCGCGCACGACGGGGTCACCAATCAGGCACGCGCATTCGGAACTAGGTTCAAGCGCCATCTCTTCGCTATAGGCGTCGTACGTCTGTAGCGTCAGAGCGCGCAAGTTGAACGCAGAGGAAATCCGGACACCCTTGCCGCCCCGGAGTGCGCAGATCAGCTTGACGTTGGCTCGCGTCTTGCCGGCCCCGGTCGAGGCCACGTTGAAGACGAGAGCCGGCCCTTGGGGCATCGCATCGCAAGCAACATCCTGCCACTGAAAGCGAGAAATCGGGCTACGTCCCATGATGCGCTCAGCGGTGTCGAGAGGTAGCGATGGAAGGTCGTCATTGGCGAACATAGCGACATTGCGCTTGGCCGTCTTGCCCACGTTCACGAGGTGCCAGAGCAAATCCTGATTGAGGATTGACTTGCCATTCACCTTCGCCGTGTTAGCGTACAGCGTCGGCCGCGTCTTCTTCGACTCGTGGGTCTGGTCACTGGCTGAAACTTCATGGTCGGCCAGAAGCAAAGCCGCCCGGGCAACCATGGTCACCCCATGCCAGTAATCGGGATCGTCGTCATGGATGCCGTTCAGGCGCGCGAGTTCGCTGCGGATGGTTTCTCCATGTGCTGTCCAGCGCGGATCACCAGGCGTGACGCCAAGAGCCCGGAGGCGACGCTTCTGCTCATCTGTGATTTCCTTCACATGAATGACGTTTCTGCTCACCTTGGCGAGCTTGCGGATGTTCTTGCTCTCCCCATAGCCAAAGGCGTGATGATGCGTGGCAATCAATGTGGCAATGGCATCTTCTGCCGAAGCAATCCTGTCTTGGATAGGCATCCATTCATTCTTGATTGCATCAGCCATGCTGTTCTCATCCCACAACGCCATCACTTCCGGAAGGGATGTGCTGTCAGGCGTGAGCGCGCGGAAAACCCAGGCCGAGATCCATTCGTGCCGGATACCATCGCTCTGGCCCTCGCTTTTCTCGGCACTGTTTCCGATCTTGTGCTGGAACTGGCCATTTGATTTTCCAAGATCGTGCCCATATCCCGCAATTCCGGCCACCAGAGCGGCATGACGGTAAGACATTGCGAACTCTTTTTTGCGGGAGCGTGACTCGGGTGCAAACGCGCCTCGGGAGTCGTAGTGGTTCCGATTGCCGACAATCCAGTACAACGCCATTGATCCGCGTCCTTTGTTGCGATAACAGGCAACCGAGGTGTGTCGTGAAATGCCCTTTTTCAGCGCGCGTCGCACCTCGTCCAGTGCCTCTTGAGTAATTGGCGTAGCCCATGCCGCATCACCGATCCGGGTCGCGTAGGCGTCGAGGACAGCACGCACCTTGGCGGATGCCTTCCCGGTCGAGTTGGAGATGAAGATGACGTGCATCAGTCAACCTTCTCGGTGAAGATGATCGGGGGCCAAATGATGTCGGGGCTGGCGTCCGGTGGCATCCCGTTGGTGTAAAAGCGCCTGAAGGAATGAGCCTGGTTTTCGGGAATCACCAGGGAGCCGTCGCGCATCCCGAGTTCGCGACGGAGTGCCGACTTCTGATCCTCCGTCAGCCGGGGGTCGAACGTGAGCCGGTAACGCACCGTTTTGCGTTGCGAAACGCCCATCCGGGTGAAGTTTTTCGACAGCCCCTCATCGCTGAATCGAGCTGTCTCCATGCGAGTCAGGACGAAAGCCTTGATTGGGTATCCGGCCTTTTCCGCTTCCGGCTCAAGATCATGCGCGTGGACCCGAGTCTGAGCACCGTCGAATTCGAGCGCAACGGGCAAGATCTTGCGTTCACGGTAAACGTCTCCGATCTTCAGACCGACGTAACGAATCATAACCGCCCTTGAGGAGAGCCCCTGGGCGGACCTGTCCAGAACGGCCTGCAACATCACAGCAAGAATGTCTGGGTCGATGTTTTGCGTGCGGTCCACTGGAAACAACACGCTGACCTCTTCGGGTCGGAGTCCGGTGTGGGGAAAGTCCGCCTTGGCAGACAGCAGTTGAAGCATTCTGGCGGGGCTCGCCTCCTCGTGGAAGTGAACGGGGCGGATCGGATTGACGGCGCGCGTGCCCAAAGACAGGATCGGCTTCACGCTGCCGTCAGCATCTACCCAGGTCCATCGACTGACGGCCTGCTTCATATCCTGCCCAGCGATCTGCCGCGAAACATCGAAGGCGTCTTGTACATCCCTGCTCTTGACAAGCCCATACCAGCAGGCGCGGCGCAGGATGAATTCGCTACGCCGCTGCACCTCCACGCCTTTTGCTCTTCCCATTGAACGCGAACCACCCATTGCAGCCCCTTCATCTAGAACCAAAGTCTATTTTGGTCAATTTGCTCATAATGTCAAGTTACTTTACATTACATAGCGAATTGTTATTGAAAATATGAAATGATTTAGTAGAGTGACAACGATAACGTAACCACCAGGGAGGTTTCATGGCGGGTATCAAGGCAGACAGCAAGCAGTTCTGGCAAAGATTTCTCGAATCGCTCAAGGCAGGAATGCCTGCTCGTGAGGGTGGGAAGGACTACAGCAACAAGGAGATCGAGAGTCATTACGGTGTCTCGTCGGCACCCGTGAACAGCCTGTTCGGCACGAAGGGGCGAAATTATCAAGACAAGTGGTCTGATGATGAAATGATCGCCTTCAATTCGGGAGAGCCAGCCTGGGATACAACCAAGATCCTGTTGGCATCTGTGATGTGGGGAAGTAACGCTGCATCACGCTGCAAGGCGTTCTCGGTAAAACGCGACGAGTTCGAATCTGCCGTGATGGCGAGCTTTGATTACGCTTTGTCCGACCTAGACAACTGGCAACGCGGTTGTGTTGCGGTTGACGCTCTTGCGTCCAGCCGTTTTGCGGGTAATTTCAGGAATGACGTAACGCAAAGCGTCGAAGCTTATGCCGCACATTTCATCGGCAAGCTGACCAACAGCAATGCAACAACCGGCGCGGTTCTCGCCTTGCCCGAGGCGTCGCCGCAGCCCTATCTCTATGCGGGCTCGATCGGCGACATCTCGCTCGATTGTGCCGCCAACTCAAGCCCGGGCGCTTCTGGATACCGGAAAATGCTCGATTGTTCCCTTCGGGTGCGCGAGCACGGGCAGGACTCTGCGACGGACGAGGACGTGGCCATCGCCGAGGCCTTCGATGACGCGATTGCTCGCCTTGGAAGCGGCGAGGACAGACCCATGAACTACGTTGTGGACTGGCGCCTGCGGCAAATCGTTCTACCCCGAAATGGTTCCTATGTCGCCATGACACCGCTGGCGGCTGCAGGCATCTCAGATCGAATTTTTTCCCATCACGAGGACGAGGGTCTTCCGGGGCAGGAAATCAAGTTGTCTGTCGGGGGCACGAAGCCGGGCAACGTCACCCGCCTCTATGCCGCCACCCGCGCCCTCGTCCGGGACGTTCCATCCGTGAGCTACGGCGGCATTTCCGTGTATCTGCGACTTCTGCATCGCGGATACGCCATCGGGCTCGGGACACCGCTTCGGGAAACACTGGACCATTACGGCAACTGGTTCGCGCGTAACAAATTCGTGCCCGGCCTGAACTCCGTCAAGGCGGCAGAACTGGAGATCTTGTCTTCCGGGATTGCGAGGATTGTCTCGTTGGTGCTGGAGGATATCCAGCAGGTTTCAAATGATGTTCTGGATCATCTCGACTCCCTGGAGCCAGACGAGCGCACGGCCCAACTGAATGCGCTGTGCGACAGGGGCACCATCGAGGCGGGTATTGCCACCGGCCAGTTTTCGCAAGACTTCATTGAGGCGATCGCCAAGCGAATCATGAAAACGATCGGCGCGCACAAGTTCAGGCCGAATGGAAAAGGGGATGCAGTCTCCATCCCGCTCAGCCGGGAAGACCTGGAGAGATTGTCTGGTGTCGTCAGCGATCTTGCATCCAAATACGTTACACGGAGAAATTGATATGTTCGTTGTACTGCAACACATCAAGGCCCAACGGGCAAACCTGCAGCAAACGCAGTACCTGGTCGCCGCAACCCCGGCATTCGCTTCTGTCATGCTGGGGCACTCTATTGCGGCGCGGCTTGGTGTGCGCGATCTTGGGGTGGGCATCGTTCACCATTCTGCGAGCCCTCACATTGAATATATCCCGAACACGAACGGTTGGATGAATGGCTTTCCGTGTCAGTTCAGGGGGGCAACCGGTGAGATTGCAAGTGGCGGAACCGGCCCAACCCAGAATGCCGTGCAACCCGCCGTCACTGGCGATCTGGATGTCTCGCTGGTTCTCCAGATCGAGGATGGGCCGGACATGTCGGATGTCCGGAAGGTGGTCGAGTCCATGGGCATCCGTCTGGCCGGGGGCAAGGTCCCGAGGCCGCCACGAATTCTTGAGGCCGACGATCTGCCTTCCGCCATCAGGATGTGCGGTCGTGGGTACTGGGTATCCGACGCCACGCGGACTGTTCGTGATCGCCTTGCTGACGGTACGCCCATCATTGAGGCCGTGATGGGCCGGGTTGCGGGCGGCTGGCATGTGCCTGCGACACTGGGCTACCGGGCGTTGACGCGCTTCGAGCAACGGTCCGGGGCCAGGGACGGCCTCGATCACGCATACGGCGAGCCCGTTGTTGGGCTGGTTCGCTACGACTCCGTCTTTTCGTTGGGCCGTGACGACGCGCCACCGCCCGTGCTGTGGTCGCATCGCTGGATCACGGATTCCATATTTATCGTTCACCAGTAAAGGAGCATTGCAATGAAATACAAGGTCCTTCCCAGTATTTTTTCCGTTCAGCGCGGCATGATTATTTCGGATGCCGAAATGTCTAACCTCATCCCGGATGGACAGGGCGGCTTCAAGAAGACACCTGTTCAGGTCATCCGGCACGGCATCCTCGGCACCCAGAACGTGATCGGCAAGGACAAGGACATCAAGAACCCGCAGCGTACCGAGTCAGCCAAGACCGGCCCGAACGCGACCGGAATGGCGGTGGAGTTCAGGATGTCCACGATTACTCTCGACAACGCAGTCTTCGCCTGCAATCAGAACGAATTTCGTGCATCCGTTCAGGGGTTCGTGGATCGCTTCAAGAGCAGTGACGAATTGCGCGAGGTCTGCAATCGCTATGCGCGCAACATTCTCAACGGCCGCTGGTTGTGGCGCAATCGCATTCTTGGCAAGAAGATCGAAGTGAGTGTTGCGTGCGGGTCTGAACCCGTAATCACATCTGACGCGACATCGCGCCCGCATGCAAAGTTCGGTGATTTCACCGATGCAGAGAAGCGATTGGGTGATCTCCTGATGAGCAGTCTGACCGATGCGCCACAGCAGTTCACTGTCACGGCCACAATCGATTTTGGGATGGCCGGCTGCTTCGAGGTGTTCCCGAGCCAGAACTATGTCTCGGACAAGCCGAAGGGCTTCGCGCGCAGCCTGTACAAACTGAACCGCATCGGTCGCACCGACCTGATTCGCATCATGTCCAAGGATGACGCCGACACCTACTCCGGTGACATCGTTGACATGGGTGACGCGGCGATTCGCGATCAGAAGGTCGGCAATGCCATTCGCACGATCGACACCTGGTATGAAGACGGGAAAGAGGCCTCGCCGATCCCTGTGGAGCCGAAGGGTGCAAACATCGAGACCAACGAGGTCAAGCGCAGCAAGAACAGCCTGTTCGACATGATCCTGGACATGGATGCGCTCACCCCGGCTAAAAACGGTGATCCGCTCGACCGTGATGCCATGTTCATCCTCGGCAACCTGGTGCGCGGCTTCCTGGCTGGCGAGAAGGATGAGTCGAAGGGCAAGAGCAAGAAGTCCGGCGGCGACGCGCAAGCCGAGCTTACGGAGGTAGCGTGATGAAACTTGCCGCCTATTTTGATGTGACTGCGCGGCCCGGCGGCGAAGTGACGTTGCATGATGTGGTGTCCTTCATCGTGCAGCAACTTCATCATGCCTCCAAGCTCGGGAAAGTTGCTCTTGCGTTTCCCAACATGGGGAAGAAACCGGGCCTGGGTGACTTCGTGCGCGCCTTCGCCGAAGATATCGAGACTTTGAATCAGGTGTCCGACTTCCTCGCGGTCAACCCGCGCATGGATGAATACGCCGTTGTGTGGCGCCCCAAGCCAGTTCCAGAGGGAATCACGGAGTACGAATCGTTCAACTACTTCCGGTTGTCGCACGGGCTTTCCAATGCTCGCCGCAATCGCCTGGGAGACCGTGGCGAACGGCTGCAAGAGTTCAACATAGAAGCACGAGGCAAGCGGGCGGACAGGATGAATGCCAAGGCGGATATTGCCTTTGCGACGATCTACTCGTCCACCACCAGGTCGCAGTTTCGCCTGCATGTCGAGCGCCGCCCATGCGCATACTCCGAAGGCGAGCCTAATGGCTACGGACTGTCACGCAGGAATCAAGTCACGGCCATTCCGGTGTTCTGATGGGGAAAGAACGCCGGTCACAGGCTGTCATGATGTCGAAGCGCGCCAACGTGTTCTACCTTGAGCACGTTCGCGTGTTTCAGAAGGATGAGCGATTGATGTACCTGACCGAGACCGGTCAGCCCATTGAGAAGATTGTGAATATCCCGGACAAGAACACAGCGTTCATCTTGCTCGGAAAAGGTACGAGCATCACCGATTCAGCCGCGAGAAAACTGGCGGAATCGAACATCGTGCTCGGGTTTTGCGGAAGCGGTGGCTCGCCCCTGTTCGGCGCTTCCGACCTTTCCTTTCTGTTGCCGCAGGACGAATACCGCCCAACCGAATACATGCAGGCCTGGGCAAGAGCGTGGGTTGACGAGTCGGCAAGGTTGTCTCTTGCGAAGGCCTTCCTGCACCAACGAATCGACTGGGGAACACGCTATTGGGCCAGGTTCGGTCTCGGAATGCCCGCTAGGTTTTCTGAGAGCTTTCGTTCCGCTATCGATAGCGCGACAAGAACCGAGCGACTGCTTTCCGCCGAGGCGCATTATGCCAAGGCACTCTATGGGTACCTGGCCGGATTGCATGATGTTGAATTCGCCAGGGAAGAGGGCCGGCGCGCTGGCGGGACTCCGGCGGAGCGCATCAATTCGTATCTCGACCACGGAAACTATATCGCCTATGGCTACGCTGCCTGCGCGTTGCATGTGCTTGGCATCTCCTATGCCTTCCCGGTTCTCCACGGAAAAACACGACGCGGGGCCCTGGTGTTCGATGTGGCCGACTTGATCAAGGATTGGCTGGTCATGCCGCTCGCTTTTTCGCATGGAAAGAAAGGGACGCCAGACAACGAGTTTCGGGCCGAGTTGATCGAACGCGCACAAGATAACGAGGTTCTGGATCTTATTGTGACCTTCATCAAGTCGGTCACAGAAAAGCTGAATAATAACAATATCTTGCAAAGCGGCTAATCAGGCAAGGTGTTTTACTAAAAAAAGAGCCAAGCCATTGATTGTTCTTTAATAATTTGGGAATGTTTGCAGTTCGCCGCCGTGCAGGCGGCTTAGAAGTGAAAAACCTCCCGCAGGTCGAGTCGCAGGTCGTTCGCCGCCGTGCAGGCGGCTTAGAAGATCCATCACGCGGACGCCGTGCAGACGGACAAGTTCGCCGCCGTGCAGGCGGCTTAGAAGACATCGGCGCGTGGAATCGCAACGTCAAGAAAGTTCGCCGCCGTGCAGGCGGCTTAGAAGTTGAATCGGGCAAACCGGAATGGTTCACCTCAGTTCGCCGCCGTGCAGGCGGCTTAGAAGTGCCGTTGATGGCAATTTCGTCAGCGCGTTTTGTTCGCCGCCGTGCAGGCGGCTTAGCCCGGACATTTCGTTAGCAAGCCTGTTGAAGTGATTTTCGGGTGGTCAGGTTGACCCGGCGACGCGGTAGTGGGGATCGGCGGCGTGGGAAGCGATTTTTCAGTGTCGCAGGCGCAATTTCCCCTACCCCCGTTGCTT
>JACDJA010001010.1_pt1 | contig 26098 bp, 26 predicted proteins | sample 7449241 | NCBI WGS metagenome assembly JACDJA01 (sample SAMN14253289, study PRJNA609438) | sludge metagenome | isolation source: initial anaerobic sludge | collected 2018-12-20 | reverse complement strand
TGGGTACAGGAAGAGGAGAACATCATGGACTCCATAATTCAAGGTTTTTGCCTGCTGATTCCGTTATAGAGAAGGGTGTTGAGATTTTCTGGAAGGTCGCCAAAGGCTAAGCTAGCGCTTTCGAAATCTCCCCTCTCGAAGCTCAAGTGAGAACTTGTTATCAGTGTAAAGAGGGTCCGGTCTGGAGTCTTCCACTACCATGAAGACCGCTCCTGTTTTCAAAGTAGCTCTCAAAGTTGTCCCATCTATTTTTTCGAATAAGAAGACAGGTGTGTTCATATAGCTTCTGTGTATCGGAACGATCGATCTCGCTCCGATTTTCATCTGATTGAACAGCTCCACGGTTATTCCCGGTAAGGCTACGGTGGAGATCATAGCATCGTATGGAGCTTCTTCTTTGAAGCCATATCTACCGTCACCGATCACTATCCTCACATTGCTCAGGCGGTAGCGTCGCACGTTTTCCGAGGCTATAGATGCAACCGTTCTGGCGGTCTCCACTGATACTACGCTTCCCTTAGTCAGCATTTTTCCAAGCAGACAAGCACAGAAACCGGTTCCCGTCCCAAGATCCAGGACCTTGTTGTCTTCGTTCAGTTTCAATTCTTCTATCATGCTTATCAAAAGAGATGGCTGAGTAGAAGTTGAGCAAATCTTTCCTGAGCTTGCAAGACTTACTAGAGCTCTGTCTGTATAAGCCTCATCCGCTACTTCGGGTGAGACGAAATCCTTCCTGTCAAGTTCCATAAAGGCCGACTCCAGTCTAGTGTCGGTCAGATAACCTGTCCTCTTCAGAAAACTCAGAAGCTCTCTCATCGAAAATCTGTCACACTCCTCTAGAAGAAGAGATACTTAATGGCGTTTGCGACCACAATTATCAGCAAAATCCATCTCACAAAACCGCTGCCCTTTCTTATCGATAGCCTGGCAGCAAAATATGCCCCGACAACATTTCCTGCCGCGAGAACCAGGCCGGGAAACCAGTAAATCATCCCATTAAGGATAAAGATAACCAGAGCAAAAGCAGTGTAGATAAAGACGATAACAATCTTCGTGAAATTCGTTCTCACAAGATCAAAGCCATACGAAAAGGTAATCGCTCCAATAAGAAAGAAACCAACTCCCGCCTGTAAAAATCCCCCGTAGAAGCCCACACCGAAAAAGATTAGAGTTGAGAGGACTCCAGAGGGTCTCGAAAAAGTGAGCCGCTTCGGTTTCAGTAACATAAGCAAAACTACTGCCAGGAGAGCTACTGCGATCACTTTCTCCAGCACATCCTTCGGTATTGTCGAGACAAACATGGAACCTATGATTGAACCTATCGTTGCAGACACTATCGCCGGAAGTATGGACTTGTCAAACCTCATACCGCCGGATCGAAAGGTCTTTACTCCTATACCGCTTTCAAATATCACGCCCAGTCTGTTGGTGGCATTGGCAACGTGCGGCGGCAATCCTATCCACATAAGTACCGGGAGAGTGACCATTGAGCCCCCTCCCGCCATAACATTCATAAAACCAGCTGCGGCGCCCGCAATGTATATCGTGACAAGCTGTAGCAGTGTCATTTTGTGATTCTGCTAACTTGAGGATCCGTTTGATTCGCTCATATCGATCTTCTTCAGAAGCTTTTTGAGCGACGACATAAGAGAAATGTATTCTCTCTGAGAGATATTCACCTGTTCAGCAATCTTCATCGGAATATCAATCGCCTTATCCTTAAGCCCTTTCCCTTTCTCTGTTAGACTTATAAGTACCTGTCTCTCATCACCCTGCGATCTTTCTCTCGTAAGAAGGCTTTGTCTTTCCATCCTCTTAAGAAGGGGAGTTAAGGTTCCCGAATCAAGAAACAACTTCTCCCCGAGATCTTTAACTGTAAGTGGTTCTCTCTCCCACAGAACAAGCATTACAAGGTATTGAGGGTAGGTCAACCCAAACTTTGAAAGCACTGGTCTGTAGAGCCTTGTGATGCCCCTTGAACTGGAATACAATGCGAAACAAAGCTGATTGTCAAGCCTAAGTAGCTCGTCTTCTCTTGGAATCGCAACCTCTTCTTTCTTGGTCACTTAACCGCCTCCTCAATTGCAGAACGAAATGACTCGGGTTCCTCCTTCGGCTCAAATCTTCCAATTATCTCACCCTCTCTGTTAATCAAGAACTTCGTGAAGTTCCATTTCACTTTTCCTGAAAACTCCTTCTTCCCACCGCCAGAAACAAGAAATTCATAAAGAGGGTGTATCTCTTTTCCCTTAACATGTATTTTCGAGAACATGGGAAAAGTAATACCGAAATTCGCATCACAGAACGCCTTGATTTCTTCTTCACTGCCAGGCTCTTGGCGAAGAAAGTCATTTGATGGAAAACCAAGAACTACAAAGTCTCTGTCTTTGAAATCATCATGAAGCTTCTGCAGACCATCATACTGAGATGTGTATCCGCATTTGCTAGCCGTATTAACTATCAATAGCACCTTGCCTTTGAAGTCCTCCATGGTCTTGTTCCACCCGTCTATTGTAGTCAGTTCAAAATCGTAAATACTCATTCTTTCACCTCCAATCTTATTGTACACTATTTAGTTGTACTATGGAACCTTTCTCTCTTGAGTAGATTTAATTATGATGCATTACGGCTTTCCATATATTGATTTCACAACAGCTGGAGAATCTAGATCGTGTAAATTTAATAGCTTTGCAGTTAAGTGGAGAAGCCCAAGTTAGTATTCTATCTAAGGCTTTTCTGAAGTATCTTTCTTCTGCTGTTTCTGAGCTTTCGTTACGAGCTGAGAATACTGACTTCCTTATGCTTCCGATTTGGAGAAATGATCATTAGGGCAATCGGGTGTCCAAAGTGTTATAAATGAATATGACGTTGCTCATCATAAGCTTTTCACAGATAATGAGGTGAATTCTTGATAAAAGCATCTTCGATAGCGGGAAAGGTCGAGACCGCATTAGTAAAGGCAAACACAATAATGGATGATAAGATCAAATCCTCTCTAAAACTCTACACCGGTCCTTTCTCATCTATTCTGAATGAGAACTCGTTACTTGCAGAAAAGCTGAAGCTTCCCCTGTGCCAGGACACAGGTTTCATTGAATTCTTTGTCTTCATCGGTCAGGAGGTATCTCTTGAGGAACCCTTATCAGACACCCTCGATACGGCTGTCAGGAGAGCGTATTCAAAAAATCCCTATCGATACTCAATTGTGAAGGACCCCCTAATACACAGAGAAAATACCGGAGACAATACACCTTCGGTCGTGCATACTTTCATGGTTTCCGGAAGAGAATTAGAGATACGTTTCCTCGTAAAAGGAGGAGGCAGCGAGAATCTCTCGAGACTGTTCATGCTCAACCCGACAACATCTCAAGAAGAGTTCATAGAAACAATTGCCAATTCAATTTCTGAAGGAGGAGCCAGGGGTTGTCCTCCACTCAGGGTCGGAATAGGCATCGGGGGAAGCTCAGAGAAATCAATGCTCCTTGCCAAGCTTGCTCTGACTAGAGAGTTGGATTCAAAGAATCCCGACGTTGACTACGCCTTACTTGAGAAGAAACTTCTGAATAAGATCAATTCCCTCCATATCGGTTATCAAGGACTGGGAGAGGGGATGACCGCTTACTCGGTTAGCATTGAAACTGCGCCTTGTCACATTGCGATTCTTCCAGTTTCATTGGCTGTTGATTGTTATCTCTGTAGAAAGGGGGTAGTTACCTTTGAAGATAGATGATTTGTCCCCCGGTCAAGAAATCAGCTTTACAGGCAAACTCATAGTAATGAGAGACGCAGCTCAGATGCGCCTCAAGAAGTTGTACGAAGAAGGCGAGCCTTTCCCTGTTGAGCTTGAAGGGGCAATTGTATTCTATGCCGGTCCGGCCAAGCTAGTTGAAGAAAGTTGCGGAGCAATCGGCCCTACTACTTCTCTCAGGATGGACGGTTTTTTGGAAATGCTTTTCGAAAAGGGCGTTCTGGCAACCATCGGGAAGGGAAAAAGATCGGATCTGGCAGCAAATCTGTGTAAGGAATTTAGAAGAGTCTATTTGATCGCTCCAAGCGGAGCGGCCGCTTCGCTTGCGCAAAGGATCGAGTCTCTTAGGGTCATCGCTTACGAAGATCTAGGCACTGAAGCAATATTCGAGATTGATGTCAGAGACTTTCCGTTGATTGTAGCAACTGATGTTAACGGTTCGGATTTTTTTACTTTGAATAGAAGGTGATTGTGTGAATGAAAAGGCATTGAAACTTCACAAGGATCTACGGGGAAAGTTGGAAGTAAGAAGCAAAGTGAGAGTGGATAGCATGGAGGCACTTTCGCTTGCTTACACTCCAGGGGTAGCCGATGTATGCAGAGTGATTGAGAGCGATAAGAAACTTGCCTACGACTACACAAACAAATGGAATTACGTTGCAGTAGTCTCAGACGGAACGGCAGTACTTGGACTAGGGGATATAGGCCCCGAAGCTGGACTTCCCGTTATGGAGGGGAAAGCCGTCCTGTTCAAGGAATTCGCAAATGTGGATGCCTTTCCCCTCTGTATAAATGTCCATAGTTCAGAGGAGATTATCTCGTTCGTGAAGGCAATTGCCCCAACCTTTGGAGGCATAAATCTTGAAGACATCTCCTCACCAAAATGCTTCTTCATTGAAAGCGAACTTCAGAAGATGCTTGATATTCCAGTCTTTCATGACGATCAACACGGTGCAGCGATTGTCGCCGTTGCTGCGCTGAGAAATGCGCTGAAGATCGTTGGAAAGAAGATTGAGAATCTAAAGATTGTAACGGTTGGCGTTGGTGCGGCCGGAGGCGCAACAATCAAAATGCTGCTGGCGGCAGGTGCAAGGAATATTGTTGCAGTCGATAGAAATGGAATACTAAACAGAAATCAGCCAGCTACTCTCCTAAACGAATTTCATTCAGAGATCGTAAAGGAGATTAACCCCGACAATCTCAGCGGAAATCTGGAGGACGCTGTGAAGGGAGCCGATCTCTTCATTGGCACTTCTGTTGCCGGGCTTCTTTTACCTGAAATGGTGCGCAAAATGGCTCCCGAACCGATCATCTTTGCTCTGGCCAATCCCGTACCGGAGATTATGCCGGATCTTGCCCGCAGCGCAGGTGCATCGATTGTCGCCACCGGCAGATCAGACTTCCCAAACCAGATAAACAATGTTCTAGCTTTCCCGGGCATCTTTAGAGGCGCTCTTGACACACGATCAAGAGAGATAAACGAAGCTATGAAGTTGGCAGCAACCGACGCCCTTGCGTCGGCCGTGCCTGAAGAAAAGCTTTCCAGGGACTACATTTTGCCAAGGCCGTTTGAACCGGGAATCGCAAGGAAGGTTGCACTTGCCGTTGCAAGAGCTTCTGTTGACTCGAGATGTTCGAGGCTCTCCGGTGAAATAAACCTTGAGGAACTGATTGAAATAGGATTCAAGAGAATCTGAAAGTCTATTCTCGTATACATTTCTTTCAGGTGGAAATACCTCCATCGTCATGCACACGACTGCACGTATGCAATATGTTGCATGCAAAAGTATGCACCTAGCGGAAGCCAAAAGCACGGAAGCTTCTGTATTTAGCCTTCTATAAGCGATTTATACAATTGTTATCTCTTGGCATGCTATTGCTAACTGAATTATTGTGATGATTACTACGATAACTACCAGGGGGTGTAAATCGTGACAGAAAAGTTTTCAAAGATCGCACTCAGAATGAAATCGAACATCATCAGGGAACTGCTTAAGGTGACCTCGAACCCGGGTATGATTTCTTTTGGCGGAGGCGTTCCCGACCCGGACACTTTTCCACGTTCAGAGATGGCTGAAATATCAAAGGAAATACTGGAAAAGGAGTACAAGTTCACACTTCAGTACGGTCAGACTGAAGGTGATCCTATACTTAGGGAAGAGTACATCTCCCTTCTTAATAGGGAGTACGGCATTGAGGGTCTTGACATCGATAATCTTTTGGTCACAGTAGGATCCCAAAGTGCGCTAGATCTTGTCGGTAAGATCTTTTTGGATGACGACAGCATTTACTTCGTGTCGAAGCCGGTATATTTGGGAGCTGCGAGTGCCTTTTCTCTAAGGTCGAACGGGTACGAATACATGACCCTTCAAGAAGACGGTGTGGATCTTGATATAGTTGAAGACAAGCTCAAAGAAATCGAAACTCGCGGAGAACTCGACAAAGTGAAGTTCATCTACACAATCTCGAATTTCCACAATCCAGGCGGCGTAACAATGAGTTACGAAAAGAGAAAGAGACTCGTTGAGATTGCAGAAAAGTACGATGTTCTCATAGTTGAAGACGATCCTTACGGTGACCTAAGATACGAAGGAGAAGCGATCGATCCGATCTTCAAGATTGGCGGGCAAGAAAGAGTCCTGTTGTTGAGAACATTCAGCAAAATCCTGTCGCCTGGGCTTAGGCTCGGTATAGTGATCGGCAATAAGAACATAATAAGAAAGATGGTAATGGCAAAGCAGGCTTCAGACCTCTGTACGCCAAGCCTCACACAGCGTATCGCCGCAAGATATCTTCAGAGGCATAACCTCCTTGCCCAGATAAAACCAACGATTGCGCTTTACCGAGAAAAGAAGGATCTGATGCTAACTGAACTCGACAGAAACTTTGGTGACATGAACGGCTTTTACTGGACAAAACCCGAAGGCGGCCTCTTTATATGGTTCACTCTTCCTGAAGGTTTCGATACAGGAGAAATGCTAGAGCTAGGCAAGGCCGAGAACATACTTTTCGTTCCAGGTCAGGCCTTTTCACTCGACAACACCTGTCAGAACTCAATGAGGCTTTCATTCTGTCTGCCTCCTAAAGAGGATATCATCGAAGGAGTCAAGAGACTCAAGAAGGTAATTGTGGAGTACGGCAAAGAGAAAAAGCTACTCTGAGGGAGTGATTAAATGAAGATCTTGGCCATAAATCCCGGCTCCACTTCAACTAAGATCGCTGTCTACAATGACGATACCGAGATCGCCAGGGGATCTATTCAGCATGTCCCTATGATGAAGGAAGTTGATGATGATATTCAGGAAAGGGTAGAAGAGATCAAGTCCTTCTTGCGAAACGAAGGGATCGAGCTTGATTTTGACTCAATAGCCTGTAGGGGAGGAATCTTGCCCCCGCTTGAAAGCGGAACATACAGAGTGAACGAGAGAATGGTTGACTTTCTTCTGCACCATGCTGAAGTAGAACATCCCTCTAATCTCGCTGCTCCCATAGGTTTTCGCCTCTCAGAAGGAAGAGTCCCGGTCTTTGTAACGGACCCGATCTCTGTAGACGAATTCTGTGAAGAGGCACGATTATCAGGTCTTCCTCAACTGCCGAGAATCTCGAGACTTCACGCGCTGAACATGAAGGCCGCCGCAAGACAGGTTGCTGCAGATCTGGGTAGAGATGTCGATAACCTGAACCTGGTGATCGCTCACCTGGGAGGGGGCATTTCGGTCGGGCTACAGCTAAAGGGCAGAGTGGTCGACGTCAATAACGCTACTGACGAAGGCCCTTTCAGTCCAACTAGAACGGGAGAACTCCCGGTCGCCGATCTTGCTGAGATGTGTTTCGCCGGGAGATACACCGAGAAGGAACTCTTAGATAGATACCTGAAGACAGGAGGGTTGCGGGCATATCTAGGTACAGACGACCTTAGAAAGGCCCTGGAGATGTCAGAGAGTGATCCCGAGGCAGCTCTTGTCGTTGATGCAATGGCTTATCAAATAGGTAAGGAAATTGGCGGCATGGTCGCGCTAGCAGGCGGCTCAATAGACGCAATCGTTCTGACAGGCGGTATGGCATACAACTCCCAGTTCGTTCAGAAGATAAAGAGTTACGTTGGGAAATTCGCTCTGGTCGTCATCGAGCCTGGAGAGAACGAGCTTCTTTCTCTCGCTCTTGGCGCACAGAGAGTTCTTAGAGGAATAGAAACTGCGAAGGAGTTTGATCCGGAGGTGGCAACATGATCACAAGTCTTGCACAGCTAATCGACCGTGCAAAGGTGAATCCTGGAGTAATCGCTGTTGCTGCTGCTGAAGATCCTGTGGTACTTTCAGCAGCGAAAGAGGCCGCAGACGAGGGCATTGCATCGTTCATATTGTTCGGCGACAAGAACAAGATTGAAGCTATCAATGAGGAGATCGGCTTTCACGAGAAGCTTTCTGTAGTTGACTGTTCTTCAAAGATAGAATCGATCGAGAAGGCCGTAAGAGCTGTTTCGTTCAAGGAAGCCGAAATCCTGATGAAAGGAAACGTAAAAACCGGCGAACTCCTTAATGTATTCTTGAAGGATGATTATGGTCTCAAGACAGGAAGAACGATGAATTTGGTCACTATATTCGAGACAAAGAGATACCATAAACTTCTTCTCGTTACTGATGCCGGGATGGTTATTGCCCCTGATTTGGGTCAAAAGGGAGATTCGATAGTCAACTCTGCCTCAGTTGCAAAGGTTCTGGAGATCGACAAGCCAAAGGTGGCAGTTATTGCCGCTATAGAGGTCGTAAATCAGAAGATGTCCGCAACTCTCGATGCGGCGGTACTTTCACAGATGGCTAAGAGAGGTCAGTTTGGTCATGTTGAGGTAGATGGGCCCCTTGCTCTAGATAATGCAGTATCTCGTGAAGCTGCCGAGCACAAGGGTATTTCAAGTTCTGTAGCTGGAGACGCAGATATTCTAGTTATGCCTGACATTGAAGCAGGGAATATATTCTACAAGACCATGGCATTCCTCTGCGACAGTCAGCTTGCCAGTACCATAGTTGGAGGTAAAGCACCAATAGTACTTACCTCTAGAGCCGATTCCGCCAGGACAAAACTCCAATCCATCGCTTTGAATGTTCTTCTTGCAGGAGTGATATGATGCCTGTCATACTCGTTATAAACCCAGGATCTACTTCAACAAAACTTGCACTCTTCAGAAACCTGGAGATGATAAGTGAACATACCATAAGACACTCTTCCGACGATTTGAACAGATTTTCTTCACTATATGAACAGCGAATGTTCCGAAAGAAATTGATAGTCGACTTTCTGGAGTCAGCAGGACACCCTCTCAGTGAAATAGACGCAATAATCGGAAGAGGCGGTATGCTCCGACCTCTCGAAGGCGGCACATACGCGGTTAGTGAAGCAATGATAGATGATCTCAGATCTGCCAAGTATGGTGAGCACGCCTCTAATCTAGGAGCCATAATCGCTAATGAACTCTCTAGAGAAAGTGGCAGGGAAATCCCGGCATTCATTGCAGATCCAGTAGTCGTTGATGAAATGGAACCCGTCGCCAAACTCACAGGTCATCCGGACTATTCGAGAAGGTCGATTTTCCATGCTCTTAATCAGAAGGCAGTGGCGAGAGAAGTGGCTTCGAGATATGGAAAGAAGTACGATGAAATGAACTTCGTTGTCATCCACATGGGTGGAGGGATTTCCATTGGGGCTCACAGGAGAGGAAGGGTTGTCGATGTGAACAATGCTTTGAACGGGGACGGCCCTTTCAGTCCTGAGCGAGCCGGAACGCTTCCGATTACAGGTCTTATAAAGCTATGCTATTCAGGGCGATACTCAAAGGAAGAAGTAAAAAAGCTTATCAAGGGAAAGGGCGGACTATTTGCCTACACCGGAACTAACGATTGCCAGAAGATCCAGCAGGCGATTGTTGATGGTGATAAGAAGGCAGAACTTGCATACAGAGCGATGGCCTATCAGATAGTTAAGTGGGCCGGAAGAATGGCTGCTGCCTTGAGCGGTGATGTCGACTCTATCATAATTACTGGAGGAATAGCCTATGACAGAAGGTTCATGGTCCCATGGCTGACCGAGAAGCTGTCCTTTCTCGCGCCAATAGATGTTGTTCCGGGAGGAAATGAGGAGCTGTCCCTTGCCGTTGCCTGTTTGAGAGTCCTTGAAGGAAATGAAATGGCAAAAGAGTACAGGAGAGCAGAATGAAGTTTTCTAAGAAAGTGCTTATCTTCATGGGTATGTTTGGCAGCGGCAAGACCGAAGTATCTTTGAATGTCGCTAGACTGCTTGCCGATAGAGGAGAAAGGGTGGCCCTCGCCGACATCGATACTATAAGTCCATACTATAGATCCCGCGACATGAGAGAGAGCTTTTCTAAGTTTGGGGTTAAAATCGTAGCTCCCAAAGGCACGCTGGCCCATGCCGACTTGCCGATAATTCCGGCAGAGGTATTCGGTCACGTTGAGAATCCGGATTACAGGGTCATCCTCGACGTTGGAGGGAACGATGACGGAGCAATAGTACTCTCTTCACTGAGCACGAGACTACCGAAAGAGGACTGTGAGACTTACTATGTCATAAATCCCTTCAGGCCGTTCAACGACACAGTCGAAAACGCGGCTTCTCACTTCCTGAGACTTCAAGAGAAGTCTAGAATGAAGATCAACTATTTGGTCAACAACTCAAATATTGGATCTGAGACGACAGACGAGAATATTATCGAAGGAGAGAAGTTCGTTAAGCTATTATCCGAGAGGGTCTCAACACCTGTGGCCTTCACTGTTCTGATGAACGGAACGAGAAATGGAAATGGGATGTTCGATCAATTTTGGATTGAGAAGTATATGAAGAATTCATGGGAGGTAGAAAATGAGTAAAGACTTCGTGAAAGTAGACGAAGAGCGATGCAAGGGCTGCGGTCTATGCATCAACTTCTGCCCTAAGAAAGTGCTGAGCTTCTCTGAGAAGTTCAACTCCAAGGGCTATCATCCGGCACAGCAGCATGATCTCGAGAATTGCATTGGCTGCGGATTCTGCTACATGATGTGTCCCGATACCGCAATAACTGTCTTCAAAGAGACAGCAGAAGTATAGGGGGGAAAATTAGATGGCCGAAAAAATGATGGTTAAAGGTAACGAAGCAATGGCTGAAGCTGCAATAAGGGCCGGCTGTAGGTTGTATTTTGGTTATCCGATTACTCCTCAATCGGAGTTTACAGAGTATATGGCTCGGCGAATGCCTGAAGTAAGCGGCGTATTTCTTCAGTCCGAGAGCGAAGTAGCGGCGGTGAATATGGTTTACGGAGCCGCAAGCACTGGTCACAGAGTTATGACTTCAACTTCGAGTCCCGGCTACAGCCTCATGCAAGAGGGGGTATCTTATATTGCTGGAGCAAGGCTTCCTACGGTTTTTGTGAACGTTGTACGAGGGGGACCTGGACTGGGAGATATTCAGCCAGCACAGAGTGACTACTTCCAGTCAACGAAGGGCGGGGGGCATGGTGACTATCATTTGATAGTTCTAGCGCCCGGCAGCATCCAGGAAGCGGTAGATCTTATGGAGTCTGCTTTTGATTTAGCTGACAATTACAGAGTTCCGGTAATGATTCTTGCAGATGGAATGCTTGGTCAAATGATGGAGCCTGTTGTCTTCCCCGAGTTTGTCAAACTTGATGGAATCAACGACCATTCCAGTTGGGCATTGAGGGGAACAGAAGGAAGGGAACCTCATAAGGTAACTTCCTTTGATATCGATCCTGTAAGACTTGAAGAGATGAATATCGTTGTCCACAAGGGATACGATGAGATAAAAGCAAAGGAAGTCAGATATGAGTCTCATGATCTTGATGATGCAGATTACGTTCTAGTCGGCTATGGAACGATGGGAAGAATTCTAGGCAGTGTAGTGAAAATGGCAAGGAAACAGGGAATCAAGGTTGGATTGTTCAGACCAATCTCGTTGTGGCCGTTTCCATACGCAGAGTTAAAAGAGGCGGCAAGAGGAAAGAAATTCTGTCTGGATGTGGAAATGTCTATGGGGCAGATGGTCGAGGACGTTCGCCTTGCAGTCGAAGCAACTCTTCCGGTTCATTTCTATGGAAGAACCGGAGGAATGGTTCCAACACCCGACGAAGTCTTAAGAGAACTCGTCAGACTTATAGGATGAGGTGATTGTATGGAACAGGCTACTTACAAGAGACCAAAGTCACTTGCTAGAAACGAATTCTCGTATTGCCCTGGTTGTCACCACGGCATTATCCATAGACTCATAGCAGAAGTAATTGATGAACTCGACATTCAAGGAAAGACGCTAATGGTTGCTCCCGTTGGATGCTCAGTCTTCGCCTATCAGTTCTTTGATGTAGACGGTACCGTTGCCCCGCACGGAAGGGCTCCAGCAGTAGCTACGGGAATGAAGAGAGCGATGCCTGATAGAATCGTATTCACGTATCAGGGAGATGGAGACCTCGCGGCCATAGGAACCGCCGAGATAATTCATGCCGCAAATAGAGGCGAGAAGATCACCACGATCTTCGTCAACAACGCGATCTACGGTATGACAGGCGGCCAGATGGCACCGACGACCTTGCTTGGAATGAAAACCACTACTTCTCCGTATGGGAGAAAAGCAGAGACGGAAGGGTTTCCGATTCATGTTTCAGAATTGCTGAAAGAAACCGCCGGAATTGTCTATCTGGAAAGAGTGGCTGTGAGTTCTCCTCAGGAAGTTAGGAAGGCAAAGGCTTCAATAAAGAAGGCCTTTGTCGCACAACAAAAAGGGCTGGGCTTCTCATTGGTCGAGGTTCTTTCGACTTGCCCGACAAACTGGGGCCTCAACCCGGTGGAGTCAATCAACTGGCTAAATGAAAACATGAAGAAAGAGTATCCCGTCGGGGTATTTGTCGACAAGGTCGGTGATTTCAAATGAGTGAGCATCTCTTGGTTGCTGCGGGATTTGGGGGACAGGGAGTGATGCTGATAGGACAGATTCTTGCAACGGCGGGAATGTTCGACAACAAGCACACTACCTGGCTACCGTCATATGGTCCTGAAATGCGAGGCGGGACTGCGAACTGCACGGTTGTCGTTAGCGATGAGCCGATTGGCTCACCTATTACGAATACTCCAAACGAGTTGATAGTAATGAACATCCCTTCTCTTCTGAAGTTCGAGAAGGAGATTCAACCTGGCGGACTCATGGTGATAAACACATCTGTTGTTGATAGAGATACGAGTAGAAACGATATTTCTGTCGTCAAGATCGATGCAAACTCGGTCGCTGAGAAGCTCGGTAATCTCAAGGTTGCAAATATGGTAGTTCTTGGTGCATACCTTGGCAGGGCCGGAACGGTCACTCTCGATGGAGTAAGAAAGGCACTGGAGAAAAAGCTAACAGGAAGAAAAGCAGCACTCGTAGATTTGAATATCCGTGCCATAGAAGAAGGCATGAAGTCAGTTAAGTGATCTTGAATAGACGCGCCCAGAGCGCGTCTTCTTTAGATCTTTTGGCTCATCAAAAATCTATGCAGAATGACTGCCAAACCAATGAAGAAATGTATAATCTTTCTAGCGGACTATATGGAGGATTGCGATGCAACTTGACAATTTCTGGCCAGCGTTTTTTTTGACTGTTTTTGCGGGGCTTTCCACAGGGATCGGCAGTATTCTTGCGATCTTCGCAAAAAAAACCAACACAAAGTTTCTTTCAGTTTCGCTTGGCTTCTCCGCCGGTATAATGATATACGTATCCTTCGTCGAGATCTTTGTAAAGAGCGGTGAATCTCTCCAGAAGTCTGTGGGAAGTGGCATAAGCGACTGGATTAATGTAATCGCTTTCTTCGGAGGTATAGGCATTATTGCCCTGATCGACTTCCTTGTACCTTCCGCAGAGAATCCTCACGAAATGAGAGACGTAGATGAAATGCAAGCCAAAAACAAAACTCTCTTGAGAATGGGGCTTTTCACTGCATTCGCCATTGCTGTCCACAACTTTCCTGAAGGGCTCGCAACATTCCTTGCTGCCATGAAGGATCCGTCGCTTGGGGTACCTATTGCGGTTGCGATAGCAATCCACAATGTCCCAGAAGGGATCGCTGTGGCTGTTCCGATATATCACGCAACGGGAAGCAGGAAGAAGGCTTTCATGTATTCATTTCTTTCGGGTCTGGCAGAACCGGCTGGCGCTTTGATCGGATTTGCGCTGATAAATATCCTTTTCACCGACATTGCATTCGGGATTGTCTTTGCCGGAGTTGCAGGGATAATGGTTTACATATCTCTAGATGAACTCCTTCCTTCGGCAGAGAAGTATGGAGAACACCATCTCTCCATATCGGGATTAATAGCCGGAATGGCGGTCATGGCGGTCAGTCTGCTCATACTGTAGTTCATTCTGATAGAATCGTGTTGCAAGTGCTTGGACAGAAAGAGACATCCATTTATCAATGAGATTCATGTTGTTCTTCGCTTTATAGTGATAGACAATTCGCGTTAGTGTGAGTCTTGGGGGGTGGTAAGTTTTGAACTGGATTGACAAAGTGGAAGTTTGCTCCAGCACAGCCTGCGATCTTCTCCATGGTTTGTTCAGATTGAATAACAACGAGAGATTTCATGAGTTGTTTGAGTCTTCACTCTATAAGGGCAAGTTTGAACCAAATAGGGATATTCAAAACTGGGTTTCCGAAACAAAGAGTATTTTCACTCCGGACATACTTGAGTAGCTAAAGGAGTTCTTTGCTTGGGAGACTTTTTTTTGGAATGTGCTTTCTTCCGGATATTACGCACAGCAGCCTCAAAAATGCAAGACAGCTAATTGAACACTTAAGAGAAATGCCCGAAAGGGTTTTGCTCATTTCATTTATTCCGGTTACGGTCCGAGAAAAGGCGCGGTAGATATTAACACCTTCGAAGGAATAATTGAAAACGACAATGAAATGCTTCTCTTTGTCTCGAAAGACATGTCATTCTCTCCGGAAAGAAAAGCCGTTCTCTTCGAGATGCTTTCTGGTCCGGAGAAGGCCAAAGAGGACTTCATTTACTTGTATGAGTGGTTTTACGAAAACTCATTTTCTGTGATAGAACCAAAGCTCGAAAGGACGCTTCCAAAAGTAGTAACTGATCTGAAGAAAGAGATTGAAGCTTCCGGCATTAAGTTTCTGAAGACACTCATAAAGAACATCGACTATACGAGTTATGAAGAACTCGAAAAAACTGTGATTTGTCCCAGCTACTTCTCCGAATTCCTGGTCTCAAACGCAGCAATACCTTTTGTAAAGGAAGATATGTATACTGTGGGATTCCGCTTCAGAGAGGTAATGACCACTCCCAAGAATCAGCTGGAAACGTCTGACGATACTTTTGATGCTCTTGCTCATGAGAAAAGACTCGCCATAATTAGGCATCTATCGATGGGCCAATCTTCCGGACATGAGCTCGCAAGAGCGTCAGATCTTTCTAATTTCGAGATTGGAGAGCACATCGACATCTTACGTGAAGCAGGTATGGTCAGCGTGGAGAAGATGAATCAAATGATGTATTTCTCTCTCAACAAGGAGGTTGTCGTCTTAAGATTGGTAGAGCTCTTGAAGGCTTTATAGAAGTCAATGAAGGTTAGGTGTTCTCTTCCAGTTTTCGATGAATCACCTCTATTTCAAGCAGGCGGAGCCTATTGAAAATCCTTTCGTCCTTCTTGTTTTTTAGGAGTTGAAGAGCGACTTTTGCGCCAATCGAAGCCAGACTTCCAAGTGTCTTTCCGGTCGTGTACCATTGCTTCAGCGGAGTCTCTTTAAGAATTATCTCAACGAGAGTCACTTCTTCCTCTTTCATAACTACACTGTGAGGCTCCAAACTTCTCTTCTGCATCTCGAGCTTCTTTTCCAGGTTTTCATATATCTTTCTTATACTTGACAGCGAGACCAAGCTCTCAACTGAATATTCGTTTGCTCTCTTAAGAGGAAGAGAGCTGTCGAAAATCTCGAGCGCGCCTTTAAGATCGTCTTTTTCGGGGATCTGACCTTTCCTTTCCATCTGGAAATCGAAGCGAGGCTGGATTCCAGTACTCTTGAGCCGAATCCTCTTCTCACCGCTCATATATCAAGAGTATCCTTTTCCGTCTCGGCCATGATTCTAGTTACTTCAAACTTCAGATCTTCATCTATCAACGAGAAAATATAACCGTAGACGTAATTGAAGTACTGCATAGTTGGACCATCGAAATAAGAGGTGTTCAGTGTTCCAATGTATTCTTTCAAGGTTACAGGGAGTGAACTCCCGCTTTTGGAAAGTTCCTTCTCATTCTCAGTGAACTCATCAAGGAGCTTCTTCAACCTCTCTATCGCTTTTCTGTTGTATCTGGAGTACCTTGCACTTCTCAGAGACTCAACCTTTTCTTCAGCCATTTTGTAAAAGCCGTTTTTCACATCTCTGTATCTTTCATTCTGGCTTTCATCGACCAGCGAGAGGTCCATACCCGTTTCAAGTCTTGCGGCATTGTTCATAGCATCCCTTATGGCCATCTCATCATTTGACGCTCTGATACCTTCCAGAATGTTCTCGAGCTCTTTCAAAATCTCTTCATTTCTCTCCCGCTGTCTTCTCTCAATCTCAAGATCTCTTTCCTTTCTTAAAGAGTAAAACTCTTCCTGTGCCTGTACCAGTCGCTTCGAATACTCAGTTAGAAGCGATATGGAGTCTGTGCCGGAAGCCGCTCCAAATTCCTTTATGAGGCTTTCCCCACGCGTGAATATTTCTTCTACTTCTTTCTCTGTCTGGGCCGTCTTGAGATCTGTGAAGACTTTGTCCATTGCAAGCCTGAAAAACTCAATGTTATTAGGAAACTTACTGGTGGCTGCACTCAACACCAACCTACTCTCGAAATCTTGTTTCCCCTGCTGAAGCTCTTTCAAACGTTGTAGAAACTCGTCGGGACCAGGGTCTTTCCTGAACTTAAACTCATAAGGTCCAAGGAATATACCCCCCTCTCTCAGGATAAGCCTATAAGCAACATAGCCTAACAAAACAGCAATAATGATCAGTAACGCAGTCATAGGAATCCCTCCCGAAACACGCCTTCAAATAGGATGATACCATTTTTTGATAGTCACCGGACAGAGGGCGATATGCAGAGTAAAGTTTTACGGTTGGATCAACAAATACTATAAGAGCTAGAATCACCTTTTCTAAACAGGACTCTCTTTGACAGCACTCTCAGATTCTCTGAAAGCTCGACCTCCAATAGTCTAGTTATTGGCCAGGAATAACAGAACAACAGTCACCGGAATGTATTCGCTACGAGTGGATTCCGTTTGGTGGAGAATCTCTTTTATTTATAAAGCATTCCCAGCGATCATCTGTTATCATCCAGACTGAACAAACTAAAGGAAATAGCCCTTAAAAAACATGAACTTTCCCGTCTTCTACAACGGAATCTGATGTGCACAGCGGCCCGCTGTGTGTTATCAAATAAGTCTCGAAAACTGCAAGTCGAAACTGACTCTTCGCATACTCTGAAGCAATTCATCTCATCATTCTCACTAAACTAATTCTGTGGAAAGACTCCTGCGTTTCACCAGGAAGGTGCCTGACATAATCATCATAGCCGGTTTGGGGATTAATCTGATCATCAGATAGATCACAGCCATGTTCATAAACCAGTATATATACCAAAACCTTTGCATGATCTCAATCGGATCCCCGAACACATCGAATATGGGATAGACGAGAAAACCTGCGGCTATGTGATAACCTAGTATGAAAAGAGTATGTTTGCCAAAGAGAGAGAGGATAGACCTCGCAAGCTTGACCTTCTCAAGAATCTGAGCTAGACCGCATACAGCTATTATCCCAACCAGTGCAGCAATTACGTATAGAAGAGGTGACGAGCCGAAGTAGTCTTCCATCAGATAGACTTCGTTAGAAAAAGCAGCTGTTGAAACGAATAATGCACATGCAGTTACCGTAAGGAGAACAGGGATTCTTTTTGAAGAAAGTCCCAATGACTTCACCACTTTACCAACGGCAAAATATGGAAGCACGGCAAGCGCAACATCGATTTTGAAGGGCAGAGCCCCGTAGAAGAAGAACATCGACACGAAACCTAGAACAATTCCAATCGGTAGAATATTCAGCTTCTTCAGAACTGAATAGTAGATCTCCGTGACGAAAACGGCAGGAACAAACCATAATGGAATGATGTTCAGTGGAATTATCCCCACGGCAGTACGAACGGTCAGAACATTCACCAAAACTGAGCCAATGGAGAAATTTAGTTCTTCTCGCGTCACCAGCAGTTTGACGATCAGCCAGATTAGTATGTTGAACCCGGCCATTGTGTAGTAAGGCACCATTAGCTGCTTAAGCCTCTTCTTTACGCCCTTCCTAATTGGCAGTTCCTTAGAGAAAAGACCGGAAAGAAAGAAGAAGGTGCAGGCCGCCGGGTTTATTAGATTAGCAACTATCTGAGGGGGGAGAGTGTGATACATAATCACCAGTGCCATAAGAAAACCCCTGGCAACATCAATCCAGACGATACGTTCGCCGCTTAGTGCAAATTCTGCTGGTTGTTTATTCAAGAGCGACACACTCCGCTGAAAATCTCACTGACAGTATATCACAGGTGAAAGAGGCTTGGTTAATCATTTGGTGGCAATGGTAAAATGCAGACAGTGGTGACGTGTGAAAAAATATCAGTACTTCAAACCAAAATATGCTCGAAAATTAGCTGTTTCTTAGGGTGTTTGTCTCCGATAGACTGTGTTTGGAAGTTTCGATTAGTAGAGTGCTGAATTATATGGCTCACGTTGTTATACTTAACATTATAGGGAAGTGAAACACATTGGGTCCCGAAGCAAATGGAAGTACAGTCTGTTTGAAGGAATTCGCTGGCCAAGCGGCCGTCTGGCAGGAGGTATGCTTATGAAAAAAGTTCTTATCTTTCTAATTGTCTTGATCTCGGTAGTTACCCTGGCCCAAGAATATGATGAGTTGTTCAACAGTCTCTTGTCAAGGAGTGATGACTTCGTTTCATTCTCTGGAGCTGGCTTTGATGCGAGATTCGTTCCTGCTTATGCTGCTACCGACTCCGAATCAAAGGTTATCGGCGATCAGAATCTGCTGGGCATACTAATCATCAGATCTACGAGAGTGATGGACTTAGAAGTGAACAACGTTGCGATAATTGACAGCGAAAGCGAAGAGAGAGTCCCTTATCAAATCTACAAAGTTGAAGATCTCTCCGTGCCCTTGCAGTTACCCTTTTCCCTTCCATCTGGTGGAGTTCTGGTATTGACTTCAAAATCAGAAGTTAAGGACTACTTTATGGACATAAGAATACAACAGATTCTTCTCCCGTGGAGAGTGAAGACCACAGAACCTGGAAAGATAGTCGAGATGGCACCCGTAACCCTTGATGAAACAACGCCGGTAGTTGACGTCCAGGAGACATATGATTACGATTCAATAGTTGAAGGCATGGCCGATCTTAACGACAGACTCAACTTCCTTCAGGACAACGTCGAAGGACTGAACCTACAGTTCAGGAGGCTAAACACATTATTTCTGGATACTCAAGTCGCGCTGGCAGAATACAAAGCAGCGGTTGACAGGGGAGCTTTCGACATTGAAGAATTCGCAGTATCGATAGAAAACAGGCTTGTTTCTCTCGAAGATGCGGTTGTCGATAATCCTGTGCTTAGAATTGAGTTCGAAGAACTCAGTGATTCGCTCGAACGACTCTATTTATCACTTGTAGAATGGAGTGACGAGATTTCTAGAATAGAAACGCTTGCAGCATCACAAAGCCATCTTAACGACAGAGTGAATAGCCTTCAGGACTCGATTGAGGATGTGAGAGCCTCTGCAGCAGAACAGACGGACTCTGCAGTTATTCTATCCATAAACGAGAAAATTGATGAGATCTCCGAAGTCTTGTCAGCAATGAAATATGGATTTGAAGAGCTGGAAAACTCTGTTGAAAAACACTCGGGCGAAATAGAATCAATCCACGAAAGACTAGTAATGGAGTTGGATGTTCTGGATAATCGATTTGAGGTTGTTGAAACAATGTTTGAGTCCAACACCGAAGCCATCCTGAATAATAGTGAGCTTCTGAATGAAGTGGCTTTGGAACTCGATGGATTGTCAAAATACGTTTCAGAGATTTCTCTAGCTCAGATGGAAAGAGTTAGTTCATTATCTGAGACTCTCTTGTACATCGAAGAGAGAGTATCGGCTACTGAACTGTCGCTAGCTGCTCTAGAAGAGATAAGAGCTAGACTAACCGCTTCAGAATCAACTGCCAAAACTCTCTCTAATAGAATTGATACTCTCGAGGAACATCGTTCTTCAATCGAAGGTACTTTGGAGGTTCTTGAGGAAAAGATTGAAGATCTCGAAATCGGTGTATTTGGAACCGGAGCAATAAACTTCGCTGAACTCGAAACCGAGATACTTGAACTCCGCGGAATAGTCGACAGTTTGTCTAGGGGATTCGTGAGATTCAACTCAGATTTGATAAGTCTCGGAGAATCGATTCCGCCCGCAGGAGTATCTGTAGAGGTTTTTGGAGAAGCATACGATGAGTTGACCGGGAGTATTGGAGAACTAAACTCTGAGCTCTCGGACGTAAGAACCCTTTTGGTTGACCTTGATCGTTCGATAGAACTTCTCGAAGAATCTCTGGGAGTTGTATCCGTAGATCTCGACAGTATGAAGGGGAATTTTGATGGCTCGGTTGCTGCAATAGATAGTAATCTGAAGGCAATTCAACGGCTCCAGAATGATCTATCCAAAACGAAGGAAGAGCTAGCCGCAACCGCGCAGGAACTCAGGAGTCTGTCATCGGAACTGACGGCGGTAATTGTTACCAGGGATGAGATCACTGAAATAACTGAAGAGGCAGTTAAGCGAGTTGGAGAAGAAACAGCGCGCGAGATCGCATCACTGAAAAGGACGAATAATATCTGGTTGACGGTAGCTGTTATCTCGTCGCTTGCAGCGCTTGTTCTGGGAGTAATAAACATACTCCCTTAATTGACATCATGTTTCCATAGGACGAGAGTGGCTCGGGGGGGGGAGACCCAAGTTACCAAGGTGATCGGTTCCGTCCCACACTTCGTTGGGTCCGACAAAGCCGGGCACTTAGCGGTGCCCGGCTTGGGAGATATTGAGCCTAATCTTACTCAAGACTTGTTATGGATGGTTCTTCTTTATCTTGCCACAGACTAACCAACAATAGCTTTGAGATCCTCTTCCGCCGTCGTAATTGGTTTTATATCGAAGTTATCCACAAGAACCTTGAGAACGTTAGGTGATACGAATGCGGGAAGAATCGGTCCAAGACGTATTCCCTTCACTCCCATGTAGAGAAGTGCGAGAAGAACGGCAACCGCCTTCTGCTCATACCACGCGATATCGTACTCTATCGGCAGATCGTTTATGTCATCAAGTCCAAAGGCATCTTTGAGCTTGAGAGCCGTCACCACTAGTGAGTACGAGTCATTACACTGGCCCGCATCTACAACTCTCGGTATACCACCGATATCGCCAAGATCAAGCATATTATATCTGTACTTTGCACAACCTGCAGTCAGGATAACCATATTGTCAGGCAGTTTCTCGGCGAGTTCAGTATAATACTCGCGTTCTTTCGAGTGACCGTCACAGCCACCCATTACCACGAATTTCTTTATCGCCCCCGACTCGACCGCGTCGATTATCTTATCCGACACTTTGGAAAGCTGATCATGAGCAAGACCCACAACAATAGTCTTACCTGGTCTGGCACCTATATCACCGATTTTGAGAGCCTCTTCTATGATCTGCGAAAAGTCCTTCTGCTTACCATCCATCCTGTTAGGGATATGTGCAACGCCCGGCCAACCGACAAGGCCCGTTGTGAATATTCTCTCCTTGTAAGAGTCCCTCGGTTTCTGAATGCAGTTCGTGGTCATTAGAATAGGACCTCCAAACTCTTCAAATTCCTTCTGCTGATTGTACCAGGATGTACCGAAATTCCCCTTTAGGTGATTGAACTTCTTAAGGTTCGGATAGGCATTTGCAGGGAGCATTTCGCCATGAGTGTAGATGTTTATTCCCTTTCCTTCGGTCTGCTTCAGGAGTTCTTCGAGATCCAGGAGATCATGTCCGCTCACCAGAATTCCAGGTCCCTCAACTGTTCCCGTATATACGGAAGTTATTTCGGGATTTCCGTAGCTTGTCGTATTCGCTTCATCCAGCAAGGCCATAGCCTTCACCGCATACTCTCCTGCTCTTAAAACAAGGGACACATAGTCGTCGACACTTAGCGAATCGTCGAGACAGGCCGCCATTCCTTCCTGAAGAAAATCAAGGATCGAACTTTCCGAGTGTTTCAAAATGTACGCGTGATCAGTGTAAGCGGCGATTCCCTTAAGTCCGTAAGTAAGAAGCTCCCTGAGTGATCGGATGTCTTCATTTCTTGTATCCATAACGCCAACTTCGGCACCTTTCATTTCGTAAACATCAAGCCCACCGGAGACTCTCCAGGTGCAGGCTTCTGGAACTTCTCCGTCAAACTCCTTACCATGTACTCTCTTGAATGATTCTCTGAACATCATTTCGATCCTGTCTCTTGCGGCCAGAGCCTTATCGATCTTCTTACCAAGACTCACAGGATCGAAGTCGACATTTGTTATTGTTGTGAACAGTCCTTCAGCGATGTGGAGGCCTGTGTCGGAATCGTTTATCCCGACTTCTCTCGCTTTCACTCCCCAAAACGAAGTTCCTTTTAGAATCCAGATGAGAAGATCTTGAAGATTTGCCACTTCCGGCTCTTTTCCACAAACACCTTTGACGGTGCACCCTGTTCCCTTCATCGTTTCTGAACACTGAAAACAGAACAAGTGAATCCCTCCTTCGCTATCATAACTATCTTACATCCGCTGAGGGGGCTGTATCGGTAACATATGTTACACATCATCCGAATCAATAGTATATGAACTCTCTTGAGTAAATGAACTCCTCAGGAGGATTGGAGCCATCTTGAAATTCCGTTCTTCTAAGCTCACGGGTGGGGTTGCCGTTTTCGTCTCTCAGAAGTATGTCAACCCTCGTTCGGTATTCAGTGGAGTGTTCCATGCCTTCTTTTCTGATTCTTACTATGGTAGTCTCGCTCTTGAGGAATCCGTTCAGATCATAAGTGAATCTACTCTCAACGACTATATTCACATCCGTTCCAAGGTCTTCAACGCTCTCTCTAACAATGGAATAACTCTTTGTCTTTCTTCCGCTGTCGTCGAAGTAGAGAGTGTTAGTTGAAGACCCTGTTTCCGTTGATATGGAAAAGGAAAGCGTTCTTTCGACCAAATCCAACCAGTAACGAGTTCTCTCAAGTTCATTCCCAGTGCCGTCAAAGGCAATGGCTTCATAGAATTCATCGTCATAGATGACTTCAACCGTCTGGAAGACCTCACCTTCATCGTCTATGAATTCCTTCCTGACGAGCCTGTCAAACTCGTCATAAACGTAGATGATCTTCATACTACTTCTTTCACTGGCGATCAGCAAACCCGACTCGCTAAAAGAAAGCGTCTCGGGTTCCGAAACCAGTAACTGGGCACCTAACCTGGCGATTTCGACTCTGACACTCTTCAGATCTCCAACGAAACCGAATTGTTCTGCAGTCAATTCCTCTTCCATGAAGACTGCTGATAGTGCAGTAAGTACGACAAAGGTTGAAATGAAAATCAGTAATGCTTTTTTCATGCTTCTCTCCTCGCTTTGCTCTTTGACCTATGCTAATCATATCAAATTACTGGCAAAAGGATATCGTCAAACGCTCAAACTCAACACTCCGCTCTATCTTCCCAATTCTGATATACTGAGTATGAAAACAAAGACGCTTCTGTTGGGGGGACCTAAGGTGAATTTCAAAGAACTCTCTGAAGCAAGTGGAATAAAATACGAAACGGTGAGGAACTACGTTAAGGTCCTCATTGAAGAAGGACTGATTGATGAAGTCAATGAGGAAGTGGTTGAAGTCGTCAAGAAGATGCCCGGTTTCACTTCGCAAGGTCTGACAGTTGTTGAAGCCGCGCACAGGGCTACAGGAAAAGCGGACTCCAAAAGTTCTCTCTCCGAAGAAGTATCCGAACTTCGAGAAAGAGTTCACACCCTTCAAGAGGAGAACGAACAGCTTAGGAGAGAGCTTCAGGAAGAGAGGTCTCTCACTAACTATCTGAAAGAGAACCTAGCATCCTTTGAGGATCACACTAAGAACTCTTCTGGAATTACAGTTTACGGAAAAGAAGCAAGTACAGCTGCGGATGCTCTTAAGAGCGCTATAAAGTCTGCCGGAAGCGGTTTTTTACAATTCCTACAGTGGCTTTTCGACACCGAAGAGAAAGAAACTGCCGAGAAAACTGACCAGTAACTGACTAACTTCCCTTGAAAGTAAACCAAAAAGACAGGCGCCCCTTCTCAGGTGCGCCTGTCGAATCGTCATTTGCAAACGAACTAGAAGTCTAGCGTTGCGAGAATTCCGGTGTACCATTTAGCCCAGTTTTCTGCATCCTGCGAATCGGCCAGTCCAACCAAAGCAAAGTACTCTCCTGGACCGAACACTTCGGCATCAACAGATTCGGAGAACAGTGCTATCCAGCAGAGTTGTCCAGAGAAGTCCAGAGCGAAAACGTTTACCGTTGACTCCCGACCGATATTTCCAGAATAGCTATCAACTACCTCGAAATTACCAAATCCACCAAGATACTCATAAACGAGCTCATTAAGTACGCCTTCAGTACTTGTAGGTTCGTCTGTCTCACCGACAAAAAGCTTGCCGACAATAGTTCCACGCAATCCTAAATCGGCCACCTCAAAATAGTCGGAAAGGTAAAACTGCACTGAGAATTCTGGCGGCATCAAGAATCCGAAATAGTCGCCTTCAACCTCTAGCCAGTCATCAATATTGATATCAATATCATCTTCTTTGAGAAGTGAGTCGATCATTTTGACGAAAAGATCTGTATGTTCACTCTTTTCCAATTCAGGAACAACTACTTCTTCTTCCAATTCTTCTTCCACATCGATAAAGCTTCCAACGATTTTGGAAATGATTTCCTTCGCCATTTCGAGTTCTGAACCTTGGTAATTCGCGAGCTCGAAAACGAACATCGTTACCGGTCCCGGTTCCGTCACATCCAGTTCCTCAGATGGATAGTACACGGCAATGAATGGATACTCTGCTTCCGGTCTCACCTTTAATGATGCAAGATAAGCAACGAGCCCGCTCTCAAGTTCTACTGTCTCTTCATATGCCCTGTCAGTCGAAGCGCTCTCGCCATAAAGAGAAGCGACCACCGCCTCAACCAACTCTTCACGCTCATAAGACTCAAGCTGATAGAAGAAGAGCCTACCGAACAAAGCGTTGTCTTCATCGAAGATTTGAGCGTCGTAGTTCAAATCCATCTTCTCCTGAAAGATCGAGTAACTATCGGGTATCATTATTTTCGAAGTGCCAATTGTCTCGGTCTTCCACGCAGGATCATCCGGGCCTTTCCACCCTTCTCTGAAGGTTACCAGTAGTGAATCTACAGTTCTTAGAGTAAGAGCAGGCAACCCTTCCGGAGCGGGAGGAACCGCCTCCAAATCAGTAGCTTCGATGGTTTCTGTAGGCTCGGGAGTAAGAGTCCTCAATCCGAGCTGTGCAGAAAGGGTAGCAGCAACAAGAATCATCACAAAAATAATGAACAGTCTTTTCATACGTGCGCCTCCTCTTTCTTTGAGTCTCAAACGCAAAGACTTCTTAGAAGAATTCTACTACCAGAGCTTGGTTTATGATACTCAAATCGGGACCCTAATACGAACTTACGCCGTTCTGTCGAAACCTTTTGTCGTGTAGTCAACTCTCATGCCCACATACTCAAGCGCTCTTCTCAGAGCCACGTTAATTGAATAAGTCCTTGTTCCCATATAAGGATCAACTCCCTGAATACGACTGGAGAACTCGGAAAATACTGGAATTCGCGACCCTTCAGAAATCCTTTCAAGTAGCTTGCTGACACATTCTGGACAGTTTGTCTTCAAAAGCCTGCATATCGCCGGAACTACCTTACCGAACTTGTCCATTACACCTGAAAAACCAAACATCCTGCATAGGAGTGGCCTGTATCTGTATTCTGTGCATCCGCCTTCCTTGCTCAATTCTGGTGAGCTCTCAAAAAGAATACAACTATCGTCGTCCAAAACGGTCTCCAATGTCGAAAGAAACAGCTCGGCTCTACCCTCATTCCAGAGTTTCAAAGAAAGCGGAAGAAATTCGGTGATTGTTACCTGAATAGCATCGCCGCGAGTTCTACAGCATTCTCTGCAGGA
>JACDJA010001008.1_pt1 | contig 26104 bp, 19 predicted proteins | sample 7449241 | NCBI WGS metagenome assembly JACDJA01 (sample SAMN14253289, study PRJNA609438) | sludge metagenome | isolation source: initial anaerobic sludge | collected 2018-12-20 | reverse complement strand
GCCGGACGGGTGGTTTTTTCGTGGCGGGGGTAGCTTGTGGATACTTGAACTGGCCCCTTTCTTACTACGAAAGCAGAAGGGAGCACACGGCAGTATGCGCTCCTACTGTGAGTCGGTTCGCCTTCGAGCGCGCTTCTTAGGTAGTCGGTCGGCTTGACGAGTAGGAAGGTAGCCGACAACGTTCGACCCCGGACCTCCTTACGCGTTCCCGATTCCTTACGCACATGGCACAACGAGCTGACCTCACTGGAGACTCGCTGGCGGCTCATTTAAGGTATCCGGGAGCCCAGCCCCTCACAGCTGCTCGAGCGGTTCGCGAGCAGAGGCTGTCCCTTTCACGCGGGCGCCTCGCCCCCCTCTTGGCTCGCCAAGCACACAAAAACCATGCTTTGATCGAGGATTCTCAGGTCACGTAGGGCGCCTTACCGATCCTCGTGTGCATGAGTCACGGAACTAACCGTCTTCAAAGCGCATTATGCCCTAATGGAAAGGAGGAAGCGTTAGCGTTCCGCATACTCAGGTAATTAGGAAAGCGTGTCACTTGCATGTGAAGGCAATTCCCGAGTGGTATTGGACGTAAGTGTGCCGATTGCCAGGTTTTCGAGATACATGTCGGTGAGTACTTCCCGCAGGCTCTGGAGGGAAGAGAGTTGAACGAGGTGGCGGAGTCGGTTGTATGTGGGCGCGGCGCGATCTACTGCGAACCTCGAGCTTCTCGCAGGGTTCCTTGCCATTGGCCCCGGCTTAGTAGCGGTGCGCACTTTGAAGCGCGGACCCGAGGGTTCGACGGTGCCGAGGACGTCGCTGGTTCTACTTCGGAAGTTGTTGCATCGCCACTACAGCTTACGAGTCGAGTCTTCAGTCGGATCGCCGTTGCTTCCAATGCCTCCTACTCGGGGCGCAGGCGTGCGGTGCGAGAGCGAACGTGAGGTCGCTGAGGGTCGCGCTTTCCAAGCAATACACCGTGAAGGATTGGACGGAAGAACTATGAATTCCTTATCCTGGTTTAAACGCCTTTGTATCGCTGTACTGCTTAGCGCGACCGCGCTAGGCACGACGGCCTTGGCTCAGAACACCGCACCTGCCGACGTCTTGGTGCCGGACTATTCAGAGGTAACGGATGCCCGCCTGCTAACGCCTGAACCTCAGAACTGGCTAATCTACAAGGGCAACTATAGCCAGCACGCTTACAGTCCGCTAGATCAGATAACTCCGGATAACGTTTCAAACCTCGTGCCAGTTTGGACCTATTCTACTGGCGTAACTGGGGCCCATGAAGGCGCTCCGATCGTCAACGACGGCATCATGTTCGCTACGGGCGCATACTCTACGCTCTTCGTCATGGATGCCGCGACTGGCAAACTACTCTGGTCGTATGCGAGGGATTTGCCGCAAGACGTATACCCCATGGTTTGCTGCGGGTTAGACAATCGCGGTGTTGCACTGTACGGCAATAACGTCTACATCACGACTCTAGACGCCCACCTCCTCGCATTTGACGTGTCAACCGGGAAGATGCTGTGGGACGAGACCGTTGCCGACTACACCAAAGGCTACGCGATGACCATGGCGCCCCTGGCCGTCAAAGGCAAGATAATGGTTGGCGTTGCCGGTGGCGAGTATGGTGTTCGCGGCTTTGTCCAGGCTTTTGATGCCAATACGGGCGACAGCGTCTGGCAGTCCTTCACCACGGCCGCCCCTGATCAGCCCGGCGGCAACACGTGGCCCGGCGACACCTACGAAAACGGTGCAGCAGCGCCGTGGGTAACTGGTAGTTACGACCCAGAGACGAACATGACGTACTGGGGCACCTCGAACGGTGGTCCGTGGATGGGCCAAGTTCGACCAGGCGACAACCTCTACGTTGCATCGGTAGTAGGGATGGACGCCGATACTGGCGAGATCAAGTCCTTCTATCAATACTCACCGAATGAAACCTGGGACTACGACGAGACCTCTGACCAGACCCTGGTAAACATCACCCGCGACGGTAAGGAAATCAAGGGCCTAATCCACGCCGGGCGCAACGGGCAGTTCTACTTGCTCGACCGCGCGAACACCATTCCCAGCGTCGTGGTTGACGGCCAGGTAGTCTCACCAAGCGCCTCTACCCCTACCGACACGAGTGTTGGTGCTACCGCGCCTGACCGCCTTGGTTTCATTTACGGCGAAACGTACATGAAGGCCCAGCCACAAACCATCACAGGCTTTGACGCCGAGGGCCGCCCAACCATTCCAGAAGATCACCGCCCGGGCATCAACAAGACCGTAACCGTTTGCCCGAACACGACGGGTGGCGACAACTGGACGGGCCTGAGCTTCAGTCCAGATACGGGCTACGCGTACATCCCGACGCAAGAATCGTGCAAGACCATCTCGGGCGTGCAGGTTGTCTACCAGCCGGGCCAGCGTTACATCGGCGCCAAGAACCAGCTCCTCCTTCCGGACGGAATCACTGACTACGGCGCCTTGCAGGCCATCGACGTCGCAACAGGCAAAGTAGCCTGGCGCGTGGATCAGAAGCTGCCCGTTGTTTCGCCGCCACTTTCGACTCACGGCGGCCTAGTGTTCATCGGGGATGCTGCTAGCCGCGAGTTCAGGGCCTATGACGCGAAATCCGGTAAGGAAGTCTGGCACTTCACGACCAACTCTTCGGTAGTTGGTGTGCCGACAAGCTTCGAGGTAGACGGCGTTCAGTACATCGCGGTCGAGTCTAGCGGCGGGAACACCATGACCAACGTCCTAGCTCAGACTGCCAAACTCGCGAACGTCCCGTTCTCCCCACCGGCGCAGGGCGGCGTCATCTGGGTCTTCGCGCTCAAAGATCAGGTGGCTGCAGCCCAGGCCGCCGGCCAGTAGCAGAGCGCAACTACCTTGGACAGGTAGCGAACTAGAAGTCGAAGCTAGACAACGATCAATCGCACGCGGGCCGGCCTGAGCGGCCGGCCCGCCAACGTTCCAACCACAGCAATAGGAGGGCGTTAGCCAACGATGGAAGAGCCACGGACACTCTTGAACTTCGCTGCCGCAGTCCTTGCGTTCGCATTTATGCCACTGAGCCCTGGCAAGGCGCAGCGTGTACCGACTTGGGAGCTAATCGTTTGTGCCGCACAAGACAATCTTCCGTACTCGAACAGTCAGGAGCAGGGTTTCGAGAATGAGATCATCACCCTCATTTCTCAAGACCTAGACGCCAAGCTGACTTATGTGTGGCTGCCAAAAATCGAGGTCGCGAGCCAGAACCAGATTCTCCTCGAAGAAGGTAGATGCGACTTGTTCCTAGACGTCGGAGATAACTCTGATGATTTCCTGACGACCATCCCCTATTTTCAGACAACCTACTACTTCGTATATCGCGAGGATGCTGCTTTTGACATCTCTTCATTCGACGATGAGGCACTTGCCTCGCTGCGCATTGGGGTGATAACGGCAAGTCCGCCAGATGAAGCCCTTGGAATCCGCAATCTGGCAAAGAACGTGCGTCACTATTACCCTGGGCCCGCCAGCGCAGAAGAACAGCAAATCAAGGACGTCGTGAGTGGAAAACTGGACGTAGCTGTGATCTTTGGACCGTCAGCAGGGAAACTGGCGCTAGAGCGGCCAGACCTCAAAGTCGTTCCAGTCGCTCCCGAAGTTGACTTGTCCGGGCTCCTCATGGTGTACCAGACCGCAATGGGGCTAAGGCTAGCGGATACCGACCTGCGTGACCTCTTGAACAACTCCCTAGCGCGAACATGGGACGAGATCCAGTCGGTTCTTGAGTCCTACAACATCCCGGTACTTCCACTCCCCAAACCGATAATCAGTGTTGGAGGATGACTATGTGGGATTCGAAGATCTCACGGCGCCGATTCTTGGCGCTGTCTGGAACCGCCTTAGCTGGCACGCTATTGGGGCAAGCAGTCGGGCGCTCCCGTGCAGCCCCAGCCGTTACCACAAAAGGAATGCTCCATATCGGCCTTGTTCTGCCAACCACTGGAGACCGCACCCTAGGGGCCTTTGGAAACAGCGCGATCCTGGGCTCCGCAGCCAATCGCGGCGCCATTTTGGCCGGGGACGAGATTCTTGGCCAAGTGGGACCCTCTGGCCGCCAGTTCAAGGCATTGATCTCCTCTGCGCCAGATACTGACTCGATGCTGCGTGCCGCTCGACGAATGACCAGAGAAGAAGGAGCCTACGCCATCATCGGCGGATTCACCACCGACGATGCTCAAGCACTCAGTTCACTTGCCGTCGAAGATGATTTCATTTTTCTGAATATCGGCGCCCAAAGCGACTCATTGCGTGGATCGCACTGTAGTCGGAACACCTTCCACCTGTCGGACAGCGTTACAGCGTGCCTTGACGCCATGATCACGTTAGGGACGCAGTCACCCGCTAAGCGCTGGTACTTCGTTTACTCGGACGAGCCAGGACAGCAAGCGAAGATGACAACCGCGGCGGAACTACTTCACGATCACCGAGACGTCTCGATCGCAGGCAGCGTGAAGGTCGCCCAGAACGTACCCTTCTACTCAGCTGCATTCACCGAGATTGCTCGGGTAGATCCTGAACTCGTAATCCTACTCCTAACACCGAACGAGCAACTCACGTTTCTTGCGCAGTACGGGGCCTCGGGGCTCACAGCAAGGACCATGTGCTTCCCGTCGCCCGTTGCGCAGTCTCGGCAGTTCTATGCGGCCTACCTGGCCAACTTGCCAGAAATCAGTTCGGCTCAACACATAGCCACATGGGATGCGACTCTCGAGAACGAAACTGCTGTGAACCTGAACTCGAGATATCTCGAGCGCTTCGGCCTGGCCATGGACCCCCTCGCTTGGGCCACGTACGCGGGAGTCAAGGTCATGGCCGAGGCCGCCGTCAAGGCGGACTCAACAGAAAGTACGGATCTGATTGACTATTTGGAAGACGAAGGCGTGCAGTTCGACGTCGGCAAGGCCGCGGAGACTTCGTTCCGCCCGTGGGACCACCAAATGCGCCAGCCCCTATACCTGGTGCGAACCCAGAGAGACTTCAAAGATCGAACGACTCTCCGGGACCTAGCCAAAGTTGAGCGCCAGTTTCCGCTAAGCGATGGCACGTCCCCTGTCTCAGCCCAACAGCTCGACATGCTTGGAGTCAATGCTGCGGATTCTGTGTGTAACATGCATACTCCCCAGGCATCTGGTGAACTTTAGGCCCGATCGAGCGGAGACCACCATGGGGTACAGCGGCGGATGCCGTGACTTCCCAAGTGTAAAGGCGCCATCGATGGCAAGTCCTTGAGGACCAGCGCACTGGACCCTCAAGGACGAATAGTGAACTAGCACCATGCCAGTAGGCCGTCGGGGTACTTAGTTCGAACCGACCTACCGCCGCCCGCCTAGACTCCGCAGCCGACTTTTGTCCGGAAGCCGGCTGCCACTGTCGGCACCGAGGCCACGCTCGCGTCCGTGACTAGCGGCAACTGAGGCAACGGGCGTGGCGCTGGACTATCGGGCGTCTGTTGAGCATGGTTCAGCGGGTCGTACTCACTGCCGTGGCAAGGGCAATGGAACAGCTTCTGATCGGCTAGCCAGTCCGTGACCTGGCAGCATTGATGGGTGCAGGTCGCCGCATATGCCACGACTCCGGAGGCCGTCGTGTAGCCCTTGGTGTCGACGCTGTACGCGTCCTCCGGGAAGCGAGCGAGCAGGACGGCGTTCTGCGTGTTGCCGTCTCGCACGACTTCTACGACCGGGGTCGAGCCCTTGTTCGACACTTGCGCTGGCCACGCCAGAATCTGCGGACCGCCAAGCGGAATATCGGCATCCGTGATTAGCTTGCCCTTGTTCGACGACCCTGCGAACACGAAGCAGTCGCCCTTCTGAGGCGGCATTTTCGTTGGGTCAGTTGCGGCGCCCGACTGCGCGAGTGCCGCCTGAAAGCCTTGTCCTGTCGACAAAGTAACACCCGCAAGCACGGCGCCTTTGAGCAAGTCCCTACGGCTTACCGCGTGCTTCGCACCAGGCTCGGCCGGTCCCTCAAGTTCGTTGCCCTTTTGCTTTGCCATCTTCACTTTGCCTCCATCTCACCGAGCTAACGCTACTGGCAAGTCAACGGCGTGGACGAAGCACTCGAACCGCCCTTGTTCTGCTCTCGTGATCCAAAGAGCAGACCGCCACTTGATGCTGCTTGAGGCCCTCCCGACCCCGCTCGCTGCCTGGGTCGCCCGCCTATCGACCCGCTCCACGACACCAGCAAGGTGTCGTTGACGAGAACGTCGTTGCCAGACTTTGGCGGGGGCGCAAGTGAGCATGAAGTGACAGTAATGTGACCGTCTGAGATTTTCGGATCATCCGTCACACTTACTTGATGCTAAGTAGCGCCATAGCACGCCCTACTAGCACCCAATCATCACTTGAGCATGCCATGCTCAGGCGCGCTATGGCGAACTGCGTTGCGCTATGCGATACGCACGCCCGTCGAATATTTTGCTTACGTTGGTGAGAAACACCCGCCCGTAATGGGGTCCGCTGTCTAAGTCACGGCCGCCGGAGCAACTTCACAGGCAACGTCACCCTGAACACCGTAGAACCGGGCAGCGACGTGAACGTCAAGCTGCCGCCATGGCGCTGCTCCACGATCTCCTTGCTCAAGTAGAGGCCAAGGCCTGTGCCCTCGCCAACGCCTTTCGTGCTCATGAACGGCTCGAAGAGGCGCGGCGCGACGCTTGCCGGGATACCTGGTCCGTTGTCTTCGATCTCGACGCTCACCTGGCCATCGCCGCGTAGGGTCCTCACCGTGAGAACACCCGACCCGTTCATGGCGCTTACGGCGTTGTCTATCAGGTTCGTCCACACCTGGTTCAGCTCGCTGACGTACGCCTCGATGGCCGGCAAGTCAACCGCGTACTCCTTGACTACGGTCACCCCGCCTTCCTTCAGGCGGTGTTTGAGGATGACGAGGGTAGTCTCGAGGCCAGCGCGCACGTCGACCGAGGCGAAAGGAGCCTTGTCGAGGTGGGTATAGTCCTTGACCGCCGAGACCAGCGCGGAGATCGCTTCGCTGCTGAGGATGATGTCTCGCTGTAGCACCAGGCAGGCGCCGTTAGCAGCCAGCCAAGCCGCGGCGCGCAAGCGGTTGTCCGGCCCGAAAGGGGCAAGGGCCTCGCCCACGGCTTGCGCGTTCCAGCCACCATCGGCCAGCGCGGCAGCGGCATCCCACGCGGCAGGCAGACCGAGCTGCGTTAGGTAATCAGTGAGCTCGTCCTCGGTGCTACCAGCGCCCACCGTGACCTCGGCGGCGGCCAACCTGGCGGATGCCAGCTTGCTCAACCCGTTAGCAGCGACCCGTTCTTCCCCACTCAACGGATGGCTGAAGAGTTCGATGCCGGCGCGCTGACGCTCGTCCAACACCTTGCCGATTTCCGCAGAACTCCGCCGCAGCGCCGCCGCTGGGTTGTTCAGTTCGTGAGCCAGCCCGGCGGCCATCGTGCCGAGCGCAGCCAGCTTCTCTCGCCGCGCCAACTGCCCGGCAAGGGCGTGCTCGCGCTCGAGCGACGTGCGGTAGATGGTCGTTGCCGCGTCGACCGAGCAAGACAGGAGCGCAGCTAACGCTTCACGGTCGACCGCCAGAAGGGTTACCGGCGTGGCGGCGCGCACGGAAGCCGTGCGGCGCCCACTACCGAGCAGCGCCATCTCGCCAACCACGTCACCGGGACCGCGGGTGGCTACTACCTCATTGACCTGGCCCTCGACGATGCTCACCTCTAGGCTCCCCGAGAGGACGACGAACATCTCCTCGCCAGCTTCGCCCTCCCTCATCAACCAGCTGCCAGCAGGTAGTTCCACGTTACGAGCGAGGGTGACGAGGCGCTGCAAGTCCGCCTCGCTGAGGGGCGACAAGAGCTCGACCTGCCTTAGGTAGGCAGTTGGTCCGGTTACGTTCGCATCTTTGGCACTCATGCGCCCTCTTCCCCGCCTGCAGGTCAGTTCAGGTCTCAGCTAGATGACGATGGATGAACATCACGGCCATGGCGCCCTCGCCAACTGCCGAAGCAACTCGCTTCACCGATTGGTGCCGCACGTCCCCAGCCGCGAACACGCCAGGCACGCTGCTCTCCAACCAGTAAGGCGCGCGTTCGAGCGGCCACCCTTCTGGCCGCGAGTCGCCGGCGCGCGCCAGGTCAGCTCCCGTAAGCAGATAGCCCTGGCGATCGGCGAGCACCGTCCCCGTCAGCCACGAGGTGTGTGGCGCCGCGCCGATGAACACGAACGTCGCGGCGGCAGGCACTGCCTCCACCTCCCCGGAATCTAGGTTTCGCACCTGGACGGCCTCCAGCCGAGTTTCTCCGATCAGCTCGGCCGCCACGCTCCGCGGCCGCACCTCGATGTTCGGCGTCTCCTCGATCTGCTTGATGAGATAGTGCGACATGCTGCTCGCCAAAGACGACGCGCGCACCAAGATCGTCACTTGCCTCGCGAAGCGCGCCAGGTAAACCGCAGCCTGCCCTGCCGAGTTGCCGCCGCCGATGACCACCGCGTGACCGTCCCTGACGAGTTGCGCCTCCGTCAGCGCGGCGCCGTAATACACCCCAGAACCCTCCAGCCGCTCGGCGCCAACGGCGTCCAGTTTCCGGTAAGCCACGCCAGTCGTGACGAGCACGGTGCGACCGCGCACCTCTTGGCCATCGCTCAACTTAACGAATAGGTAAGGCGCTGCCCTGCGCAGGCCGACAGCCACCGCGGGGGTGAGGATCTCAGCGCCGAAGCGCCGCGCCTGCGTGGTTGCACGCCTGCTAAGCTCCGCACCGCTGACGCCGCTCGGGAAGCCGAGGTAGTTCTCGATCCTCGAACTCGTGCCCGCCTGGCCGCCCGGCGCGTCACTCTCGAGCAGGACGGTGGTGAGGCCCTCGGAGGCGCCGTAAACAGCCGCCGCCAGGCCAGCGGGGCCTGCACCCACCACGACGACGTCGTAGAGCGGCAAGTCGGCGATAGTCTGGAGGCCGATCCGTTCGGCGACCGTGGCGATGGTCGGCTTCACGTACGCTGTGCCGTCGGCCAAGAGGAGCACGGGGAGTTCACTGGCGTCGGCCCCCGCCAGGGTGAGGAGGTTCGTGGCGTCCGCCGCGCTCTCCACATCTAGCCAGCGGTAAGGCACGAGGTTGCGACCGAGGAACTCCCTCAGCTCGTGACTAGCGGCCGAGTAACTCAAGCCGATCAGCGTCAATCCGGTGAACGGCGGGCGGTGGTCGGCGTGCCAGTCGTCAAGCAACTCGTTCAGCACCGGGTAGAGGCGCTCCTCCGGCGGGTCCCAGGGCTTCATGAGGTAGTAGTCGAGCCTCGTGGTGTTGATGGCCTCGATCGACGCTTGCGAGTCGGCGTACGCGGTGAGCAGTACCCGCTTGGCGTCCGGGTAGAGTTCCCGCGCCTGGGCGAGGAACTCGAGCCCGGACATGTTCGGCATGCGCTGGTCGACGAGGAAGAGCGCCACCGTGCCGTTCGCTAGGCGCAGACTGCCGAGTTCCGCAAGCGCGGCGGCGCCCGACGTCGCCCGCATGATCCGGTAAACCTCGCCGTAACGGTTCCTCAAGTCCCGCGCTACGGCGCCGAGCACCCCGAGGTCGTCGTCGACGGCGTAGATGATCGGTTTTGGCGCCGACACAGCTTGCTCGATCACGCCGGACTCCTCACGGCACTGCCGCCCTGCAGCGGTGGAGGTGCGAGCCGAAGTTCTGCCACCGACGACGCCAGCTTTTCGCTAAGCTCCCGCGCTTCTCGGCCGGCGGTGGCGCTTGCCTCGTCGTTACCGAGGGCGCCCTCCAGCTGGCTGAGGAGCGCAAGGGCGCGCCGTTGGTAAGGCAGCATGCCGCGCTCCCTGAACCAGCTCACAGACGCAGCGACTAGTTGTTCAGCCCTCTCCGTCTGTCCGCACCTCCAGAGCGCTTCGGCAAGCACTAGCCGGCCCTTCGCGACTCCGAAGCCGTCGTGTACGGCCTCTGCCCTTCCGAGCTCCAGCTCAACCGTCTGCGCGGCGGCGGCGACGTCGTGATCTACGAACCCCGCGCTTGCCATCTCGATGCGGACGTTGTGCAGCATCGGCTCGAAGGACGTACCTGCACCGTACTCAAGCGAGCGGCGAAGGTTGGCGGTCGCCTCTTCCAAGCGCCTGACCTGTAGTTCCCCCGTGCCCACCAAGTGAAACGCGGCACAAGCGCACTCCATGCCGTTCACGCTCAACGCCAGATCGCCCCCGCGCCGCGCGTACTCAAGGCCCAAGTCCGTGAGACCCATGTCTATGTACGCAGCCCCCACAAGCGCGTTGACGTCCGCCAACTTGATGATCGAGCCGCTGTCCACTGCAGCCTGTAGACCGAGTTCGGCCGACTCCAGCGCGCCAGCGAACTCTCCGAGACGGGCGAGGGCCGCCGCTTTCGAACCTAGTGAGTGAGCTTCGATGGCCTTGTGGCCGACCTTGCGGGCAAGCGCGATGACACTGTCGAACTGCACGACGGCCCCGGCAGGATCGTCGTCGACCATGCTCTCGGTCGCCGCCCAGAACGGTTGCAGGAAGAGGCGCTCGTCGCCCAGGCGCAGCGCTACGTCGTGCGCCTCACCTAACACCTCGAAGCCGGCGGCCGGGAAGCCGGAGAGCACTTGGACGTTGCCAAGCGCAACCAGCGAGCTCACGAGGCGGCGGTCGTCTTTGAGGGTCCTGGCCGTGGCGACCGCGGCCCCTCCCCTAGCGATGATCGCGCCGCGCTTCGTGGTGTCCTCGTGCCAGCGCAGCGTAACGGCGGCGTTGACCCAACCAACGGCAGCATCGACGGCGACCTCTTTGTGCTCGACTGACGCCTCGACGCCGGGCTCAAGCGCGGAGTTCAGGTGGTCGAGGGCGGCCAACGCGGCCTCGTACAGCTCCACCGCTTCCGCCGTGTCGTACAGACGTACCGCCTGGCCAGCGGCGCTAACGCTATGCCGCGCGCCCGCCAGCCACTGCTCGCCGAGGAGGTAGTGGTAGGCGAGAAGCCTCGCCATCTCCGGCAGGTGCTTGCCACTACGCGCCTCGAGCTCACGTGCTACGCACGCGTGCAGTTCACGCCTCCGCCTTAGCAGCAGCCGTTGATAGGCCGCGTCTCTCGTCAGCTCGTGCTTGAACCGGAAGTCGGCGTCGGCGAGCAGGACGTGGTTGATGAGGTCCTCGTCGCTCAACTCCTCGAGGTACGGGAGCACGTCCGGCGCGGAGGCGTTACTGCGCATCACCGCGCTGAGAACTGGGCTAGCGAACTCGCGGCCGATGACGGCGGCGGTCTGAAGCACGTCGCGCGTGGCATGCGGCAATCGGTCGATGCGGGCGCTCAACACGCCGCTTAGCGTGTTCGGTACGTTCGCCTGATCGATGCGGCTGGTAGCCCGCCACGTCCCACCCTCGTTGGCGATCGCGCCCGAATCGATCAGCGAACGCAACACCTCCTCGAGGTAGAACGGGTTGCCGTCCGCCTTGCTGACGATTCTGGAGCGCACTTCTTCAGGCATGCCCTCGACGTCGAGCATTCTCTCAAGGAGTTCCTGCGAGTTATCGCGGTCGAGGGCGGCCACCTCGAGGACGACCGGGCCCGCGACCAGACCGGGAATGCCCGCACCTCGCGCACCTTCGATGAGCCGCCACGCCTCTGAGTGGTGTTCCGGCCGCGCCAAGCACACGATGAGCACGCGGCTGTCCTGTAACGCCACGGCGACGTCCGCCACCAGCCTGATCGAGGCCGGATCGGCCCAGTGGAAGTCCTCGAAAGCAACCACGAGCGTGCGCTCGCGCGCGAGTTGCCCGAGCTGCTGCGAGATGTCGCGCACGAGCCTGCTAGCGAACCTGTCGCCGTCCAGCGCGTTCGGGTTCGCGGCCGCCTGGTCGTCAGACTCGTCCAGTAGTTGGGCGATGGCGCCTGCGTGGTCATCGCCAGCGGGCTCTGCCACACCGCGGAGTAGCTGCCGCCATGGGTAGTAGGGCGAAGTACGCTCGTAAGGCACGCTTTTCGCCTCGAGAACCAAGGCCGTACCGCCAGCGCGGGCCGTCGCCTCGGCAAGCAGTCTCGACTTGCCGAGCCCGGCCTCACCGATGAGGAAAGCTAGCCGCCCGCGCCCCGCATCCGCCTCAGCAAGCATGTTCGTGAGCGCTCCAAGTTCAGCGGTCCTGCCAACGAACGGCGAGACGACGTCCGCCAAGTTCTGGCTTACTGCGGTCTTGGTTCGGCGCCCGACCACCTCGTACGTACTGAGCAGGTCGGCCTTACCCTTCAGCGGCTCCCTGGATGCGTCCTTGATCTCGAATAGCTGGTTGACCAGCGCGTAAGTCGCTGGACCGATCACGATTCCCTGCGGCTGCGCCAACCCTTGGAGCCGTGCGGCGACGTTAGCGGTGTCGCCCATCGCCGTGTACTCGGCCTTGGTCTCGTCGCCAACGGTAGTCACGACGGTCAACCCGGTGTTTATCCCAACGCGCACGGCAAAATCCAGTCCGTGCTTGCGCTTGACGATCGCACCGTACGCGGCGGCCGCGTCACGCATGTCCAACGCCGCCATCACTGCGCGTGCCGCGTCATCATCGTGAGCCTCTGGCGCGCCGAACAGGGCGAGGACGGCGTCGCCCATCAACCGCCCAACGGTTCCTTCGTAACGGTTGACGGCCGCGATCATGAACGCGAACGCGCCGTTCATGAGCTCAACCCATTCCTCTGGGTCAACCTGCTCCGCAAGTGCGGTAGATCCAACCACGTCAGCGAAGAGAACGCTTACGAGGCGCCTCTCGCCCTCAAGCGGCCGCGTGACGGGCAAAGCCGTACCGCAGTTGCTGCAGAACTTCGCTCCTTGCGGGTTAGCGGCCCGGCAGGTGGGGCATGTCACAAGTTGCCTCCTCCGACCACATGTGGTCGGCGTCACCGGATACGCGACGCCTGAGTCAACGCCACCAAACGCGGACGGCGCGAGAGGGGCGCAGCGAGTCCGGCTGGTTGAGAATACTGCCGGAGGAGGCACTTGCCTGGTGATCAGCTTGCGCTGGCGTGTCAGACGGGCAACTGACTCGCTCTACGTCGCCGCCCTAACCCGCGCGTCCGGTAAGAACACCACGAACAACCCGACCACGGGCAACCAGCCGCAGAGTTGGTACACGAAGGTGATGCCGTGGCTATCGGCCAGCCCACCGAGCAGTGCCGCGGCGATGCCAGCCACGCCGAACGATAGGCCGTACAGCAGGCCGGAGACCATTCCAACACCCGCGGGTAGTAGTTCTTGCGCGTAAACGATGATGGCGGGGAACGCGGACGCCATCACTATGCCGATGATCGCGGTGAGGACGATGGTCCATGGGAGGTTCACCCAAGGCAGCAGGAGCGTGAAAGGTAGCGCCCCGAGAACGCTGCCCCAGAGAACGAGCTTGCGGCCGAAGCGATCGCCGAGGGGGCCGCCGATGATGGTACCGACCGCCACGGCGGCCATGTAACCGAAGAGCAGCAGTTGCGACTGGCGGATGGTGACCTCGAACCGCTCGATCAGGAAGAACGTGTAGTAGCTGCTTAGGCTCGCGCCGTAGACGGCCTTCGAGAAAGTCAGGACGACGAGAATGGCGATCGAACCCAAGATCCGCTTGCGGCTGGAGTTGGCGTAAGCGGCCTGGCCTCTACGCTTGAGGTTGGCGACGTGGCCCTTGTACCACTTGCCTACCCTATGCAGCACGACCATCGCTAGTAGCGCCACCGCCGAGAACCACGCGATGCTCCCCTGGCCAAGCGGCAGGACGATGTAAGCGGCGAGCAGTGGGCCGATCGCGGAACCGAAGTTCCCGCCGACCTGGAACATCGACTGGGCGAGGCCCGGCTGCATGCCCGCCGCCATGCGCGCCACGCGCGACGCCTCCGGATGGAACACCGCTGAGCCGAGGCCGATGAGGGCGGCGGCCAGTATTAGCAGCCAGTACTGGTGCGCTGCCGAGAGCAGCAGGAGGCCGCTGAGAGTCGAGCCCATGCCGATCGCCATCGAGAACGGTAACGGCCTGCGGTCGGCGATGATTCCAACGACCGGTTGCAGTAACGACGCCGTGAACTGGAACGTCAACGTAAGGAGCCCGATCTGCCCGAAGGTGAGGGCGTAATTGTCTTTGAGCATCGGGTAGATGGCAGGCAGGAGCGCCTGCATGAGGTCGTTTAGGAAATGCGAGAAGCTGATCGCGGCTATGACCGTGAAGACCGTAGCTGGAACCGCACTTGTGATGGCCTGCGTAGCAGTCTGCTGCGCTTGCGGCAGTGGGTTGGTGCCCGTTTCGTCCACAACCGCTTCTACCGAACCCTTAGTCGACAACGTGCGCTCCCACCCTCAACTCAGAGCGCGACCTGCAGGCCGCGCCCGAAAGAATCTTGACGAACTTACCGCGTTCTAGCCGCGTGCTTACCCGGCCGACCAACCGAGGTCAATGCTCTGCACGCTGCCGGTCACGCCCCAGGCCGCTGCTGAGGCGAGGTAGCTAACCAGGCCTGCCACGTCGGCCGGCTCCAGCATGCGCTTGATGGCCGCGTGCTCCAAGAAGACTTTGGACTCCACCTCGGCGGGCGCCAAGTTGCGTGTGCGCGCCTGGTCGAGAACCTGTGCCTCCACCAGCGGGGTGCGCACATAGGCTGGCGCCACGACGTTCGCGGTTATGCCGTCCTTGCCACCCTCCAGTGCCGCCACCCTCGCCAGGCCGACCACGCCATGCTTCGCGGCTACGTACGCGCCCTTGAAGGGGCTCGCGGTGAGGCTGTGGGCGCTGCCCATGTAGATGATGCGGCCGCTACCTGTGCGCTTCAAGGCTTCCCAGGCGTACTTGGTCATCAGAAACGGACCCGTGAGCATGAGTGCGAGCATGTCGTCCCAACGCTCTTCCGGGAAGTCGACTAGCGCGTCGAGGTGCTGGTAGCCTGCGTTGACGACCAGTACGTCCAGCCCGCCTGCCAACTCGACGGTGGCCGATACTGCCGCAGCGCAGCCGGCGCGCGTTGCCAGGTCGGCAATGACGTGTCCGCACCCGAGTTCAGTAGCGACCGCGACGGCGGCCGCATCGTTCTTGTCGGCGATGACTACCTTCAGCCCGTCAGCTACCAGCCGCTTGGCGCACGCCGCTCCGATTCCGCTCGCTCCGCCCGTAACCAGTGCAACACGTTCACTCATGGTGATGGGAGTCTACGCTCCCCGGCGCTGCGTTGGCGCCGCGGTCTGCTAGGCCACAAACCCATGCATTTGATAATACCTACCGGGAACAGATTCACTGGCCCAGGCCAGCCAACTCCCGCAGCACGGAACCGAGAACATCGACCGCCAGCAAGTACTCGCCAAGGGGCAAACGCTCCTCTGGGGTGTGATCGAGGCTCGAGTCGCCTGGGCCGTAAGCCACCATGGGCACGTTCCAATAGGGCGCCACCACGTTCATATCGGAGGTACCGGTCTTGAGGCTGGGCGTCGGACTCCCATCCGCGGCGCGAATGGCGACGCGGAAGGCGCGTGCTAGCGCGCTGTGGTTGCTCGCGCGCTGGGCGTCTAGGCCCTCCGTGAATTCCAGCTCTACCCCGTCTGGCAGACCTATGTCGGCAAGCGCCTGTCGCAACGCGCCAGCGTCCCAACGCGGCGGCACCCGCAAGCTGGCCTTGGCGCGACACCACTCCTCGAGGCCGTCGCTGCCGGACTCCACCCCAAGGAGCGTGACCTGCAGCCGCTCGAACAGCCCATCGATGCCCTCGTTGTCGTCGCGGACCCATGCGCGCAGGGCAGAGTAGGCGTCGACGGCCACCTCCGCCGCGCTGGCGTCCTCCCTGGCAGAGTGCGCGCCCGAACGCCGCGCGCCAATCGTCACGCCAAGGCGCCCCTTGTACCCGAGGGTGTAGCGCTCCCAGCCGCTTGGCTCGCCAACGACGAGCAGGTCGGGCGCGGGGTACGCAGCTACGGCGTGGCGTGCGCCTCTGCTGCTAGGCGCTTCCTCCTCCACCGCCCCGATGACGGTCAGGGTCAGTTGCTCCCACACGCTGTCAGGCGCCCGCGTGGCGGCGGCGAGCGCGGCGCACAAGCTGCCTTTCGCATCCACCACTCCACGCCCGTGCAGCTCACAGTCTTCGATGCGGACGGCGATGGCGCCTGGCACCGTATCGATGTGGCCGAGGAACGTCACCTTGAGAGGCCCTGCGCCCCAGAAGGCGACGGCGTTCCCGGCCGCGTCAACGAACTGCTCCCGTGCACTGCCGCTGATGGCACTCGTGAGGTAGTGCGCCACGGCGCTCTCATCACCCGACAGGCTCGGCGTGGCTACGGCCCCGAACAGGAGTTGCACAGCGTCTGCATCCGACATCCCCGAGCTGGCTGCCGCAGTCTGCCGCACCCGTCCTGCGACCATCACGCGCGCAGTTCCTCCGCCACCAACGCGACGGCGCGGTCGACCTCGGCGGGCTGCACGATGAGGGGCGGCAGGAACCTCACCACCGTCGCGCCAGCGGCCACCGCAAGCAGCCCACGCTCGCGCAGGCCAGCCACTACCGGCCCGACGCGCTCCTTCAACTCCATGCCGACCATCAGGCCGCGGCCCCGTACTTCCCTGACCCGCTGGCTAGTGATAGCGCGCAAGCCGGCCATCAGGCGCTCACCCATGACCGCCGCGTTGGTAAGCAGGTCACGCTCAGCAAGTTCGGCCAACACCGCCAGTGCCGCTGCGCAGGCTAGTGGGTTGCCGCCGAACGTGGAGCCGTGCCCGGCGCGCGGCATGGCGCGCGCGACTGAGTCCGTCATGAGCGTGGCACCGATCGGCACGCCGCCAGCGAGGCCCTTGGCGAGCGTGACCACGTCGGGCGTTACCCCAGCGGCATGCGACGCGAGGAAGGTGCCGGTGCGCCCAACGCCGCACTGCACCTCGTCGAACACGAGCAGCGCACCGTGACGCTCGGTCACCTCGCGGGCGAACTCCAAGTAGCCGGCGGGCGCGGGCTGCACGCCGCCCTCACCCTGAACCGGTTCCACTATGAACGCGGCCGTGTCGTCGTTGACGGCGGCGGCCAGCGCCTCCGCGTCCCCGAACGTCACGAACTCGACTTCGCCAGGCAGGGGCTCGAAAGGCTTGCGGTACGAGGCCTCCCACGTGACCGCAAGCGACCCGAGGGTACGTCCAGCGAAACCGCGCTTGGCGGCTACGATGCGCGTGCGGCCAGTAGCTGCCCGCGCCCACTTGACGGCCGCCTCGTTAGCTTCGCTGCCCGAGTTGGATAAGAACGCGCGTTCAAGCGGCGCGCCAACCACTTGAAAGAGACGCTCGAGGAACTCGGCCCTCACGTCGTTGGCTTGGCTCTGAGGGCAGACGATCAGGCGCTCTGCCTGCCCCGCGATGGCGGCAGCCAAGCGCGCGTTGCCGTGACCGACGCTCGCCACCCCGATGCCCGCCATGAAGTCGAGGTACTTGCGCCCGGCCTCGTCGTAGAGGAACACACCCTGACCCCGAACGAACGCCGTCTGCGGGGAGTAGAGCCGCGAGTCGTGGCGCGCCTCGCGCTCGACGACGGTCATGGGCGGCGTCACGCCACCACCGTGCCGCGTCCTGCCAGGGCGCGGCGCACTGGTTGCGCTACACGCGCATCTCCTAGCACCACGCGGCCGACTCCGCCCTGCACGGCAGCCACGGCGCCCATCACCTTCTTCTTCATGCGCCCGTGCGCGAACTGTTGGGCGGCGTCGCTGTCGGCGGCAGCGATGTGCGCCACGAGCGAGCTCTCGTCAGGGAACGCGCGCAATAGACCGGGCACGTTCGAGAGGAGCAGTAAGGCAGCGGCGCCCAAGCCGACCGCAACGGCGGCGGCGGCGCGGTCGCCATCGACGTTCATGGCCACCCCCTCGTGACTGATGGCCGGCGGCGTGAGGACCGGCAGGTAACCCGCGCCAAGCAGCAGCTCCAGCAGGGCGGTGTTGACGCGCTCGACCGTGCCCGTGTGATCTCCACGCAAGAGCAGCACGCGCCCGTCCTCGACGGACCTGACGGTGCCCTTGAACGACCCCTCGAAGAGGCGCCCATCTATGCCGGAGAGCCCAACCGCATTAACGCCGCGCGCCTGCAGGCGCTCGACGATCCCCTTGTTGACCTTGCCGCAGTAGACCATCTCGAACACCTCGAGCGTGGCGCGGTCCGTGTAACGGCTCTGGTGGCCACTAGGGCTGGTGACGAAGCGGGGCGGGACGCCCAACTGGGCCGAGATGCGATTGGTCTCCGCGCTACCTCCGTGCACGAGCACGACGCTCACGCCTTCTTGCCACAGGGCTGCCACGTCGTCGCACACGCTGTCCAAGTCGATGCCCTCCGACCCGCCGACCTTGACGACAACTGGGGCGCTCACGGGTGGAGACCGGTGAAGCCGAGGCCGGCCGCCTCGGGGAGTCCCATGGCGATGTTGAGTGACTGCAGAGCGTGCCCCGCCGTGCCCTTCACGAGGTTGTCTAGCGCCGCCATCACGACGAGCCTGCCGCTGGCCTCGTCCAGTTCGAAACCGACGTCACAGTAGTTGCTGCCGTCCAAGATCTTCGGGTCCGGCACGCGGTGCACTCCCCTGCGCGCCCGCACGATGCGCACGAACGGCTCGGCGTCGTATGCGTCGCGGAACGCGGCCAGCACCGTAGCGTCCGTAACGCCTTCCCGCACGAAGGTGTGAGCGGTGACCAGCACGCCCCTGATGCGCTCGATGGCGGTAGCGGTCAGGTGGACGGTCGGGGCGCCTGGCAGCGCCTCTGCGATCTCGGCCTGGTGGCGGTGACGTGTAGGCGCGTACGTGCGCACTGCCCCTGAGCGCTCAGGGTGGTGCGAGGCGCCTGAGACGCTGCTGCCGCCCGCGCTGCTGCCGATCTTGGCGTCGAGGATGACGTCGCGCGTCTCATCTAGTAGCGCCACCGTTGGGTGCAGCGCCAGGATGGCCGCCGTGGCGATGCAGCCAGCACCGGCTATGCGCTGCGCTCCCTGTAGCCGTTCGCGGTTGAGTTCCGGGTTGGCATAAACGAACGTGCCGAGGAGGTCCGGTCGGCTGTGCGCCTCCTTGTGGTGAGCCGCGTACGCCGCCTCGTTCGGCAAGCGGAAGTCCTCGGACAAGTCGACGAGGTGCGGCGCGAGCGGCGCGACATCTTCGATGCGCTTGGCGAGTTCCCCGTGTGGCAAGGCGGCGATGAGTACGTCGCACGCGCTCAGGTCGTCAGGGTGGCTGAAGCGCAAGTCGGTTACGCCGCGCAGGTTGGGGTGCACCAGGTGAACGGGGTGGCCGGCGTGCTCGCGACTCGTGACCTGCGCGACCTCGAGGGCGGGATGCCCGAGCGCCAGCCGCAGGAACTCGCCGCCGGCGTAGCCCGACCCGCCTACGATGCTGACGCGCGCCCTGCTCACGCCACCAGCTCCAGTTGCGCGGCGGCGTGCCTGGCGATAAGGCCGGGGATGTCGACGCCCGTCGTCGTTATGGAGTTGCGGAACTCCATGGTGTGGTTGACCTCGATGACGAGGAGCCCGCGCGCCGACTCGACGAGGTCGATGGCGAGGATCCCGCCGCCCACGGCGCGAGCAGCGCCGAGCGTGACCGCGATGAGGTCTTCAGTCAGCGGGCAGTTGCTCGCCACGCCGCCGCGCGCCGTGTTCGTGATCCAGTCGTCGGACGTGCGGTAGATGGCTGCTACGACCTCGTCGCCGATCACGAACGCCCGAACGTCGCGCCCCGGCTTGTCGATGTACTCCTGCAGGTAGTGCACCTTGTGCTCGGGACCGCCGAGGACTTCCTTGTACTCGAGGAGCGCCTCGGCAGCCGCGCGTGACTCCAGCCGCGCCACCAGCCTGCCCCAGCTACCAACGAGCGGCTTGATGACGACCGGGTAACCGAGTCGCTCCGCCTCCGCTAGAGCCGCGTCCCTGTCGACGGCGACGCTCGTGCGCGGCGTCGGCACGCCGTGACGCACGAGGGCGGCGCTGGTGGCGAGCTTGTCGCCGCACACCTCGATGACCTCTGGCCGGTTGAGGACAACGCTGCCTGCCGCCTGGTAGGCGCGCGCAAGGCTAAGCCCGCGCCACTGCGACACGCAGCGTTGCAGCACTACCGCTGGCGCGGCGGCGCCGAGCTCGATGGCGATGGTCGCCGCGTAGAGCGGCGTGCACGGAACGCCAACGCGCTCGAAAGCGTCGAACAGCAGGCGTTCCTCTTCGCGCAAACGGTCGTAGACCACCGCCACCGAGTCGGTCACTCGCCCCAGTCCTCGGCCTCTTCCGGCGCTAGTTCGAAGCGTAGCGGCTCGAGGCCGACGACTTCGAGTTCCGCGCCCTCGTCCGTTACAAGCAGCTCGCCGAGCATGAGGGTGGCTGGGTCGAGGGTCAGGCGTCCGTGTGGGGTGTCGATGAGTTGCATGGTCTCCTCCGTTTTCCTTGGTCGCGAGCTGCGCAGGCCAGAGCGCTGGCAGCCAGAGCTTCGGCGCGAACAGTAGCTTTCGTTTCTAAGGTCGGCGTTTCGGCGCCGCGTGCTCAGGCCGAACGGCCGAGGGGCAGCTTAGACCGCTACGACGAGTGTGTCAACCCCACGTTTTAGCGATGGGAATGGGCGTTCCTGTAGATTCGAAGGTGGTTCGAACATCGTCCGGAAGGATGCAAGGCGCGCTCCGCTAGCACCACACGGCTAACGGCCGAACTCGGCCATGTACTTACGAATCGTAAGTGAGCTAGAGCAACGTGCCCGTGAGGATCAGTTTGGCGAGAGCGAAGAAGATGACGATGCCGGTAACATCGACGATCGTCGCAACGAACGGCGTCGACGAGGCGGCGGGGTCCGCGCCCATGCGCTTTAGGAGTATCGGCAGCAGCGACCCGGTGAGCGACCCCCACAGCACGACCCCTACGAGCGAGATGGCGATGGTCACGGCGATCAGAAGCCACGCGTCGCCGTACGAGTCGAAGGCGAAGCGCCAGATGGCCACCCGCAAGAACCCTAGAAGCCCCAGCAGCCCGCCTAATGCCAACCCGGCACCGAGCTCGCGGCGCATGATGTGCAACCAGTCCCTCACCCCGACCTCGCCGAGCGCCATGGCGCGCGTGACGAGGGCAGCCGCCTGCGAGCCGGAGTTGCCGCCGCTCGAGATGATGAGGGGCAGGAAGAGCGCGAGCACCACGGCGCTGGCGATCTCCGCCTCGAAGAAGCCCATGGCGGTCGCCGTGAGGGTCTGGCCTAGGAAGAGGAGCACGAGCCAGAACGCGCGCTTACGGATGACGCGGCCCAACGAGATGCTGAGGTACGGCTCCTCGAGCGCTTCCACCCCACCGAGCATCTGGATGTCCTCTGTCGCCTCTTCCTCGGCAACGTCGAGGACGTCGTCGACCGTCACGATCCCGATGATCACCCCGTCCGAGTCGACGACGGGCAGGGCGGAGCGGTCGTGCTTGCGGAACACCGCGACGGCGGCTTCCTGGTCGTCAGAAGCGTGCAGCGCCACGAACTGCTCGTCGATCATCTGGTCGATGCGCGTACTCGGGTCCACCAGGAGCAGCTCGCGCATGCGCAGGTCGTCGATCAGCACGCCGCCCGGCCCGGTCACGTAGACGACGTTGAGGGTCTCGGAGTCGCGCCCGTACACCCGCACGTGGTCGAGGGCCTGACCGGCCGTCCACTGGCGCTTGACTGCCACGTAGTCCGGCGTCATGAGGCGGCCGATCGACTCCTCCGGGTAGTTGAGGAGGCGCGTAGCCACGTCGCGCTCTGCCGGGGTGAGGAGGTTCATGAGACGCCGGGTTACCTCGCCGGGGAGCTCCTCGAGGAGCGCCGTGCGGTCGTCGGCCGACATCTCGTTGAGGATGCCAGCCACTTCGCGGTCGCCTAGCGCCTTTATCAGGCGTTCTTGGGAGGCGAGGGTGAGGTACTCGAAGGTATCGAGCGCCCGCTCGCGCCCCAGCAAACGGAAGACGACGGCCTCCGCCTCGTTAGGTAGCGCCTCGAGCACGTCAGCCATGTCCGGCGGACCGAACTGCCCGAGCCGCTGGTGGATCTGGTCGAAGCGGCGCTCAGCGACCAGGCGCTCGAGCTCCGCTACTTGCTCTGGGGCCGCAGCAGTCTCAGGTCCTGGCATCAGTTCAGCTCATCCAAGGTGAGGCGGAAGGACGGCACGAACGCCTCCATGAAGTAGCGCACGGCTGGGTCCTCGATCGCGGCGAGTTCCTTGAAGATCGCCTGCTCGGCGCGCACGAACTCGAGGTTGCCCGCCTTGGCCTCCTCGAGGCACTTGAGGTAAGCGCAGATCTTGTCGGCCTGCTTGACGAGCTTCCAGCACGCGGCGTCGTCCGGTACGGGAAAGAAGAGCGGTGCGTAGTCTGCCTGCAGTTCGGGCGGCAGCATGCCGAGCAGCCGCCTGCGCGCGACCGTCTCGATGCCGCCAAGCGCTTCTTTGATGCTCGGCGTGAAGTACTTGACTGGCGTCGGCACGTCGCCGGTGATGACCTCTTCTGCGTCGTGGAACACGGCGAGCAACGCAGTGCGCTCGGGGTCTACCGCCCCGCCGAGTTGGCGGTTGGTGATGACGGCCAGGGCGTGCGCCACCATGGCAACCTGCAAGGAATGCTCCTGCGTGTTCTCTGCCCTGGTGTTACGCATGAGGCCCCAGCGTTGGATGAACTTGAGCCTGGCTACGTACGCGAAGAAATGGCTGGTCACGCCCGCCATCGTATCCGTATGAAACAATCCATTGACGCCTAGCGCTCTCATCATTAGGCTCGAGCAGTAGGAGGACATAAGTGAAGCGTCTCGCCCTCATCGCTCTCGGTCTCATCGTGGTCTTGGTAGCCGCGTGCGCACCTGCGCCGTCCATCGCCACCAACGTGCCCGTGACCCTCATCTCGGTGTCTGTCCCCGCCATCAAGGGCGACGCCGTCGTCCTTCAGGGCCGCTACTTCGGTGACGGCCGCACCGGCGGCGACGCCGCGAACTACGTGATCGTCGGGTCCAACGCAGAAGGCAACGGCGGCCAGAAGGCCACCATCCTCGATTGGTCCCCGACGCGCATCACCTTCGTGGCCCCGGAAACCGGCGGCAACGGTTGGGTGTTCGTCTACGCTGGGGGCATCAAGAGCAACGGGCTCCCCACCAACCTGCCTTAACAGCAACTTCTTCCCTCGCGGCGACTCCTCCGCTTGCCGCGCCACTAGCCGAGGTGGCTGCCCTACGGGGCGGTCACCTCGCTTCTGCTGCGCTACTGCCGAGGTGTAGACTCCCGTACGATGAAGCTCCAGGCCGTTAAGGGCACCCAAGACATCCTCCCAAGCGATCAGCCCACTTGGCACGCCGTAAGCGCGGCAGCCGCGAACGTCCTCGGTGACGCGGGGGCAGGCAAGATCACCACCCCCATCTTCGAGTTCACTGAGGTGTTCGAGAAGTCGGTAGGCGACTCTGCCGATCTCGTCGTCCAGAAGGAGATGTACACCTTCGAGGACCGCGGCGGCCGCAGCCTCACGTTGCGGCCAGAGTTCACGGCTGGCGTGATGCGCGCGTTCATCGAGCACGGCATGCACACCCTCCCGCAACCCGTGAAGCTCTGGAGCGAAGGTCCGCTGTTCAGGGCCGAGAACGTGCAGCGCGGCCGCTTCAGGCAGTTCCACCAAGTCAACTACGAGACCATCGGCACGGACGCGCCCGTGGCCGACGCCGAGGCCATCGAGCTCCTCTACCGCACGCTTCAAGCCTGCGGCCTCACGCGCCACCGCATCAAGCTCGGCTCGGTAGGCGACCCTAGCGACCGTCAGGCCTACAACGCCTACTTGCGCGCCGAACTCGCTGGCGTGGCTGACAAACTGACGCCCGTCAGCCAGGAACGATTGCGCCTCAACCCCCTCAGGGTCCTCGACAGCAAGGACGCGGGCGACCAGGCGTTGATAGCGCACTTGCAAAGGCCAGTCGAGCGCCTGACTGGCGCCGCGCGCGAACACCTCACCGCCGTCGAGGAGCACTTGCAGGCGTGGGGCGTGCCTTACGACCTAGACCCGGCCATAGTGCGGGGGCTCGACTACTACCGCCGCACGGCGTTCGAGGTCCACTATCACGGTATCGGCGCACAGTCGGCGCTCGGTGGTGGGGGTCGCTACGACGGGCTGAGCGAGCAACTCGGCGGTCCCGCCGTGCCGGGTATCGGTTGGGCGTTCGGCGTGGAGCGCGTACTCGACGCGTTGCAGCAGGAGGCGAACCAGGTGGCCAGCGAACGGGCGCGCCCCGCCCTGTTCGTCGTCGCGCTCGACGACGAGGCGGTCGCCGAGGCCTCCTCCCTCGCCGTGCAGTTGCGGAGGCAGGGCATGTGGGTCGAGTTCGCGTACCAGCGCCGCAACCCGGGCAAGGGCCTGCGCGACGCCGACCGCAGCAGGGCGCGCTTCGCGGCCCTACGCGGCGCAGAGGAGCGGGGCCGCGGCGCGTGGCAACTCAAAGACCTGGCAAGCGGTGAGCAGCTGGAAGTCGCCGAGGAGCGGTTGGGCAGCGTCCTTGCCGAGCGCCTCGCATCTTGAAAGGCGCGTGAGCATGAAGCGAAGCCACACCTGCGGTGCCTTGAGGGCGACCGACGCGGGAAGCGAAGTAACGCTGCAAGGCTGGGTCAACCGCCGCCGCGACCTTGGCGGACTCGTTTTCCTCGACCTCCGGGACCGCTACGGCCTCACGCAGGTCGTCGTGGAGCCAGATGACGCCAGCGCCTTCGCAGCCGTGCAGGACGTGCGCAGCGAGTTCGTCGTCGAAGTCGTCGGCACCGTAAGGGAGCGCCCAGCGGCTCAGCGCAACGCGCGCATGGCGACGGGCGCCGTCGAAGTCGTGGCGCGCAACGTCACCGTCCTCTCCCTCGCCCGCACCCCGCCGTTCGTCATCGACGGCAGCGCCGCAGACGGCGAGGTCAACGAGGAGCTGCGCCTCAAGTACCGCTACCTCGACCTGCGCCGGCCGACCGTCCTGGCACCGATCCTCCTGCGCCACCGCGTAACGAAGGCCATCTGGGAGTTCCTCGACGACCGCGACTTCGTGCAAGTCGAGACTCCTCTGCTCACCCTCTCCACTCCAGAGGGGGCGCGCGACTTCGTCGTGCCAGCGCGGCAGAAGCCGGGCAGTTTCTACGCTCTGCCGCAGTCGCCGCAGCTCTTCAAGCAGATGCTGATGATGGCTGGCGTCGACCGCTACTTCCAGGTGGCGCGCTGCTTCCGAGACGAGGACTTGCGCGCCGATAGGCAACCCGACTTCACGCAACTCGACATCGAGATGTCGTTCGTGGACGAAGACGACCTCATGACCCTCAACGAACAGTTGATGGCGCACGTCGTGCGCGCGGCGACCGGCGCCGAGATCGTCACGCCGTTCCCGCGCCTGTCCTACCAGGCGGCCATGGACCGCTACGGTTCGGACAAGCCTGACGTGCGCTTCGCCTTCGAACTGCATGACGTCTCTGCCGCCCTGGCCGGGAGCAGCTTCAGGGGCTTCGAGGCGGCCAGCCAACAGGGCGGCGCCGCGAAGGCCCTCGTGGTGCCAGCGCGCGACGCTGCGCCGCTAACGCGCAAGGCGCTTGCCGAACTCGAGGAGCACGCCAAGGTCTTCGGCGCGCGCGGCTTGGCGTGGCTCAAACGCGGCCCGGACGGGTTCACTGGGCCCGTCGCCAAGTTCTTGTCGCCAGCGGAGGCCGAGGCGCTTGGGGCGTTGGCGCCCAACGATGGCGACACCCTGCTACTAGTCTCTGGAGAGTGGAAGACGGCGTGCACGGCTCTCGGCGCCGTCCGCTTGCGCTTGCCCGAACTGTTGGGTCTCGAGCAGGACAGCCGCGCTCTCGCCTTCCTCTGGGTCGTCGACTTCCCGCTCCTCGAGCAAGACGCGGAGACGGGCGCCTGGACTTACATGCACCACCCGTTCACGCGCCCGCAGGAGGCAGACATGGAGCGCATGGAGTCAGACCCTGGCAGCGTCAAGGCCCACGCGTACGACCTCGTCCTGAACGGCTCCGAGGTCGGCGGCGGCAGCTTGCGCATCCACCGCCTCGACGTGCAAGAGCGCATGTTCACCGCGCTCGGCTTCACACCAGAGGAAGCGGAGAGCCGCTTCGGGTTCTTCCTCGAGGCCCTCGCGCACGGCGCCCCG
>JACDJA010001007.1_pt1 | contig 26118 bp, 21 predicted proteins | sample 7449241 | NCBI WGS metagenome assembly JACDJA01 (sample SAMN14253289, study PRJNA609438) | sludge metagenome | isolation source: initial anaerobic sludge | collected 2018-12-20 | reverse complement strand
AGCCCCATGGAAAAACGCAGCACGGCCAGGGCCACCATTTCGTTGCGTTTACCCTCAACTATTTTTTTTTGTGCATCGCGCACCATCAGCTCAATTTGCGACACATCCATTGCTTCGCGAAATCCATTATCGTAAAGAGCCTTGGTTTCTTCAAGTGTCACTTCATTCACGTCCAGGATCTTTTTAAAAGCCGCCAGGTTTTCGCGGGCCGACAGCACCAGGAAATAAGCTTTGGCAACGGCATCACGAATCTCAATTTCCGTTTTTTCGGCCTGCTGACTGGTGATGTCTAAAAACACACGTGCAGCCTGAAGTCCCACAAACCAGGAGCCGTCGAAGATCATTTGCGATACCGACACCGAGTAGTTGGCATCAAAGGCTGTGGAGAAAGAGATGGGTACTTTATCGCCGGGCCCTATACCGGGAGGTCGCATATCTTCGGGAATTATTTCGGCGGGTAACAAGCTCACCGGCACATCAATGGAATGGTTGTATCTTCCGGCTAAATCCACTTGCGGCAGCCCTCCGGCAATGGCCTCCCAAATTCTCTTTTTAGCCGATTCTACCTCATACCCCGAACTGATTTTCTGAAATGCATTTTTGGAGGCATAGCTCATCGCTTCTTCCAGCGTAAATGTGAGGGTATCCGGTTCATCGGCTCTGCTAATGCCGGGAATGATCCATAACAAATACAAAATCCCAAAAGCGGTAATTCTCATAATTGGTTATTTGATGCTTTACAAATTGTTTAACTCATTAATAACCGAAAACTACCCTTTTAGTTTTCAGGTTGACAAAAAAAAATTCGGTAGAAACGTGGAGCCTAAAGGCTGAATGTGGTTGACGATTGCCCGGTATCTGTCAATAGTTAGAGAACATTGGTAAACTTTTATTGCTTAATACCCGGAATATATCGAAATTGCCGGCATGCAATTACCAATCAGCTTAATGAGGGTACTCCAACTGACGATATTAACCATGTGTTTACTGCTCTGTTTTGAGCCGGCGGAGGCGCAAATTTGGCCTTTCAGGAAGAAAAGCAGTGCTAAAAAAGCCACGCGCGATCTCGAAAAAAGGCGGCAGGAGGCCAATCCCGAAGAGGTTTTTAACCCGGTGCAACAGATGGGCGCAGGAGATCACCGGGAGCGAACCGATTACATCTGGAGTGCTTCATCGGCAGCTACCTCTTACAAGAATGCAGGCAACCTGAGTATTACCTCTCCTTCCCGCCTGGGGATTGGGGCCAATATGGAGTTGAGTTCATGGATGGCTCTCAATTATTACGCGCCCAATCTATTTGTTAAAAAAGAGCATCTGCGTAAAAAATGGCATCTCTCTACCCTTCACGGCATTTATTCGGCTACACCCGGGCTGAGTTATGCAAAAAACGGGGGCGATACTTTTTTGGCCGATTCGTTGACCAATGCACCGCTAATCATCTCCATTAAAAACCAGATTATCATCAGCCGGCCCTTCTACAATACGCTGAATTGTAATACGGGCCAGCCCTATCTGATACTGTCGGGCGGAGTGGCTTTCGACTTTGGAATTCCTTTTGGTGATGAAGAAATTTTTATCCCCCGCGAGCATCTGATTGCGCCCCGTAGTGAGGCCTATTCAGCAAAAGGGTGGTTGATAACCGCTCACGTGCATGCCGATTGGGAGCTCACCTCCTCTATTATTGGGCGAGCTACCATCAGAATGCTGAACAGCAGTTCGACCGTTACACCTGCTTTTGAACAGCAAACCTCTATTGAGGTTTTTTTCAGCCGGCATTTTTCAGGTTCTCTTGGATATTTGCTCTCTGCAGGCTCCTTTGACCAGGGCACATTTAAAATATGGCCTTTTTTAGACATTTGCTACTATTTTGGCAAAAAAAAGGAACGGGAACGCGAGCTGTTTAAGAGAAAATTGTTTTAGTTTTGAGAGTTACGACAACCAAATATTATTTTTTCAGTATAAGGAGGCTAAGTGATTGTTTTTCATACGGCTAATTTCATACGGCTTTTCCCCATCCCACGTAAATATTGTTTAGCGAAATAAATAGCAACAAGATGCGAACCACTATTTTTTTCTTTTTTCTCTTCTTCCTGATTCTTTTAGGCGGCTGTAAACCCAACTACCAGCCCGGTAACCTGCGGTTGGTAAAGTTTGTTGACCCTTTTATCGGTACCGGTGGGCACGGTCATGTGTTCCCGGGAGCCACCACACCTTTTGGTATGGTGCAGCTCAGTCCCAACAATGGAATTTCAGGGTGGGATTGGGTTTCGGGTTATCATTATTCCTCTTCCGAAATAAGTGGCTTTACCCACATGAGCTTAAGTGGTACCGGAATAGGTGATTTGTGCGATGTTCTGGTAATTCCTACCACCCACCCGGTTAAATCGGACACACTGGAGGGCGGTCTTCACTTCATCACGCCACACAAGTCGTCCTATTCGCATGATAATGAGTTTGCTTCGCCCGGCTATTACCGCGTATTTTTGAAAGAGCCGGCTATAATGGCCGAATTGACTGCCACAGCACGGGCGGGGTTTCATCGTTACTCCTTTCCCGAGTCTGAGAATGCCTCCTTAATTGTGGATTTGGGATTTGCCATTAACTGGGACAAACCCACGGATGCCTTTATCGAGAAAAGAGAAGATAACCTGATAGTAGGATACCGGTATTCCACCGGGTGGGCCAATAATCAGAAGGTTTATTTTGCGCTGCGCACCAACAAACCCTTTCACCGCTTTTACACCGTTGATGGGGGAACCCTGGGAGATGCCTCCAGTGTGAAATCACCCGGCGCTAAAGCTGTAATGGGATTTTCTACCGAAAGAGATGAAGAGATTCTGGTGAAAGTGGGACTCTCCTCGGCTAGCATCCAGGGTGCTTTGCGTAGCCTTGACGAAGAACTCCCTGGTTGGAATTTTGACAAGGTGAAGCACCACAGCGCCACACTGTGGGAAAAAGAACTGGCCAAAATAAAGGTGGAAACAAAGGATACAGCGCTTCTTCGAACATTTTATACGGCTCTGTATCATACCATGATCGCTCCCAATCTGCATTCCGACCTTAATGGGGAGTATAAGGGACTTAATGACACGGTAAATAAAGTGGAAGCATTCCACCGTTATACGGTTTTCTCGCTATGGGATACCTTTAGGGCTGCCCATCCTCTGTTTACCATTTTGCAACCGCAAAGGACTGAAGAGTTTATCCAATCGTTTATGACCATTTATCATGAGGGCGGACTGCTGCCTGTGTGGGAGCTGGTGGGTAACGAAACCAACACCATGATTGGTTACCATGCCATCCCGGTTATTACCGATGCCTGGCTAAAAGGGCTTTTGCCACATATCGACGGGAATGAACTGTTGGAAGCCATGATTGCAAGTGCCACGCAAAACAACCACGGGATTGACCTTTACCGCGAATATGGCTTTGTGCCCGCCGATATGGAAAATGAGTCGGTTTCCAAAACCCTTGAGTATGCTTACGACGACTGGTGCATTGCTCAAATGGCCAAAGCGCTGGAGAAGCAGAATGTTTATAACCTGTTTATGGAGCGGTCGCTCTATTATAAAAACCTGTTCGACGAAGGCACTGGTTTCATGCGCGGAAAGCTGAGCACCGGGGAGTGGAAAATCCCCTTCGACCCGCTTTACAGCAAACACCGCGACGACGATTATACCGAAGGCAATGCCTGGCAGTACTCCTGGTTTGTGCCCCACGACCCTCAGGGTCTTATCGACCTTTATGGCGGACGGGAACTTTTTATTACCAAACTGGATTCACTCTTCAGCATCACCGAAGGGCTAAAAGGCGAGCATGCCTCTCCTGATATTTCGGGACTCATCGGGCAATACGCCCATGGCAACGAACCCAGTCACCACGTGGCCTATTTCTACAACCTGGCCGGTCAGCCCTGGAAAACGCAGGAAAAGGTACGCCAGATTATGCGCACCCTCTACACCAATCAACCCGACGGACTCAGCGGTAACGAAGACTGTGGCCAGATGTCGGCCTGGTACGTATTTTCAGCCATGGGCTTTTACCCGTTCAACCCTGCCAACGGGGAGTATGAATTGGGCAGTCCCCTTTTCGATGAGGTTGAAATTGAGCTTCCCGATGGAGCATATTTTACTGTTAAGGTGGCCAATAACAGTGAGGAGAACATCTATATTCAAAAGGTGTTGCTCAACGGTAAAGCGCTTGCTTCTACTTTTTTAAGCCACAACGATATGATAAACGGGGGCCTGCTGGAAATTACAATGGGCAACATGCCCAATATGAAGTGGCCGGTGCAGGAATAGATTGTTTGGTTCTTTTTTAGTCTTCAGGGTTGAATTTGATCGGGGAAATTATTAAATTGTCCATAAGCAGACATTTGTTAATTCCCTATTTCGCCCGCTATGAAAATCTGCATCCTAACAAGCACTTTTCTGTGGCTTGTATCCGGGGCAATGGCCCAAATGTATGAATTCCAATCCCCTGTCACTTCGGGTTTAGGTCTTTCGGGAGCCGGCGATACCACTGCCTGGTCCTTTTTCACCAATCCTTCGGGTTTCTCTGAACCTGTTTCTGCAACTACGGGCATTGGCTACCACGATGCCTATGGGCTGAGCGATTTAAGTGCAAAGGCAGCCTTCGCCTATCTTCCCACCTCTCTGATTATCGCCTCGGCGGGATACACGCATTATGGCAACCCACATTTCAATCTGCAACAAATATCGGCAGGCGCTTCCCGGAAAATTTCACCGCATCTGCACATGGGTGTTCGGTTTGGTTACATGTTGCGCGCCATCTATGGGGAAGAGAGCCGGGGCACATTTTTGTTGGATGCGGGCCTGCGCATTATGCCCGTATCCCGGCTAAAGATTGGTTTTATGACACAAAACCCCGGAAGAGCAAAAATTGTAAGTAACGATACGGAACAACCATTGCCCTCCTCTTTGGCATTGGCCCTTACCTGGCGGGTGTCGCCGTTGTTTAGCACCACGGCCGATTTAATTCATCGCTCTTATGGCGTGCCGCAGCGCTATGCATTGGGTATGGAGGTGCAGGTACATCCGCGGTTGGTGGCACGGGGGGCTGTATCGGGCAAACCGGTCCGACTGGCCATTGGATTGGGCCTGCAGTGGCATCGGTTTAATTTTGATGTTTCGGTGAACCACCACGACCCGCTGGGCTTCAGCTCTTCGGCGGGAATTTATTATGTTTTTGGTGAAAGATGATAAAAAAAGGGACTTGGAACAGAATGCGAAATATTGTTTCAGTTGTTTGTTGATGGTGATTTGGTGGAGTTTAGGGAGCACGCGGCTATACGCACAAACAGAGACCGACCTGCGGCAATGGGCAACAGAGGTTGCAGAGATGTATGCTGCCGACACCGAACAGGAAGACCTTTCGTTTTTGATTGAGGACCTGCTGGATTTGACCCGCGACCCACTCAACCTCAACACAGCCGACCGGGAAGAGCTGGAACGCATCTTTTTTTTATCCGATCTTCAGATTGAACACATCCTTTTTAAGCGCTATGTGAATGGCCCATTCCACTCTATGTTCGAGTTGCAGGCGGTGGAGGGGCTGCCCGTGGCCACTATTCGACAAATGGAACCGCTGGTGTGGCTGGGGCCTGAGGAGCCTGAAATGAAGCCTTTTAGAGTTTGGGGTGATGTGTTTGCACGCTCGGAGCTTACTCTGGAGAAGGCCGCCGGTTATGTGGGCGATGGCGACGAGCCGCCGGTTTTTAAAGGAGACCGCTTCAGACATTATCTCAGGGTGGAGGCACAAACCACACGGCAGTGGAGCGCCGGCTTTATTGCCGAGAAGGACCCGGGGGAACCCATGTTTGGCGGATACATTTCGGGAGTGGACCTCATGACGGGTTACCTGAGGTATGAGGCCCCCAGGGGAGTTCTTCGCGAAGTGGTGGCGGGTCAGTACAGCATGAGCGCCGGACAAGGGCTGGTGGTACAATCGGGAATGGCGGCGCGAAAAAGTTCCATGGCCACCACCATTCGTAACCGCGGGCCGGGGTTCAGGCCATCACTCTCGGCCTCGGAGTATGGGGGGTTGCGCGGCGGTTATTTCACGCTTGCAATGGGTGCTGTTGAGCTTACGCCTTTTCTTTCCGTGAAGCAGCAATCCGGGCGGCTGCAAACCGACAGCGCCGGCAATGAATGGCTTACAAGTTTGCGAAAAGATGGTCTTTTTCGCACAGAAACTGAATTGAGCCAACGCCACAATGTGACTGAACAAGCGGGTGGGGCCAGGATCACTTATAAGAGTCGCCGGTTTACATTAGAGGCAGGTCATCTCTATTACCATTTGAGTAAGCCGCTTATGCCCGACAGTCAGGCTTACAATCAATTTTATTTCCGAGGCACTGAGAATCAAAACAGTTGGTTCTCCTACGTCTATACTCCCCGCAACCTTCTGCTGTTTGGCGAGGTGGCACTTAACAATCTGGGGCATCCTGCTTTTTGGAATGGTGTGGTGTTGGAGGTAGCCCCCGGAATGGCCCTGGCACTGGGGCACCGGTTAATTCCTGTGCAGTACAATGCACCTCTTGCCGGGCCCTTGTCGGAGAGCAGCAGCTTTGCCGGCGAAAGTGGATTTTATGCAGGTATAGAATGGCAACTGCCCGGAAGAGTGGAGGTTTCGTCATACCTCGATAGCTATCGGTTTAAATGGCTGAAATATGCGATAGACGGCCCTTCGGAGGGCTTCGACTGGCTTATGCAGATTCAGAGGTCATTTGGTGGCGGACAAAAGCTGCTGGTGCGTTACCGTTACCGCGAGAAGCCTGTGAATCAGCCGGAAGGCGGGCTCGAAAACAGCCTGGCCCAACGGGTACACAACCAGATTAAAGCTCAATACCGGTACAATCCAACCGGGAAATGGCAATTGACAAGCCTTGCCGAGTGGCACTTTGTGGAAGAGGAGGAAGCCAATTACCGGGGGCTATTGCTGGCCCAGGACCTGAGGCTGGTGACCCTGAAGGATAAGCTCACGCTGACCTGCCGGTACGCGCTTTTCGATACCAACGATTACAATGCCCGCATCTATGCCTATGAGCCCGATGTGCTGTATAAATTTTTGGTGCCTGCCTATTCGGGTAAGGGAAGTCGCTACCTGCTGCTCATCAATTATAAGATGACGCCCGGGCTGCACTTTTGGTTGCGGGCAGCCCGATGGGTGTATGACGGGCGCAGCGAAATCGGGACCGGCCACAACCGTGTCGCAGGTAACACAAAAACGGAAGTGCGGTTTCAGATGCGCATAAAATTTTAGTTACCTACTTCGGAGATAAATTTTATCCGCACCAGGCGTATCTCATCTTTTGAATATTCATCTTCGCCCAGCTCTTCCAGGGCAGGCGCGATTTCATCGGTTTCTGCATCTTCTTTAAAATAATAGAAGATGTCGTCGCGATGATCTTCGTCCATCACCTGGTCGATGTGATAGTCGATGTTGACACGCGTTCCCGAGTAAACGATGGATTCCAGCTCTTTGAGCAACTCTTCGAAATCGATGCCTTTGGAGTCGGCAATATCTTCCAGCGGAATTTGCCGGTCGATGCTTTGAATGATGGAAATCTTGAGCCTGCTTTTATCGGCCACCGTCTTTACCACCATGTCCATGGGGCGCTCAATTTCGTTGGCCTCCACATGTTTTTTAATAACTTCAATAAACTCTTTCCCAAAGCGTTTGGCTTTTCCGGCACCCACACCGGGGATGCTTTGAAGTTCCTCGCGACTTACCGGGTAAAAGGTGGCCATGGCCTCAAGGGAGGGGTCCTGAAAAATGACAAAAGGCGGCAGGCTTTTTTTGCGGGCAATTTGTTTTCTCAGGTCTTTGAGTATGGCAAACAACTCCGGGTCCACCGCGGCACTGCCTCCGGCTGTTCTGGTGTCCTCTTCCATTTCGTCGTAATCGTGGTCGCGGGTGAGCTTTATGCTGAATGGTTTTTTCAAATAGGCATGACCTTTATCGGTAATTTTTAGAAGCCCGTAATTCTCGATGTCTTTGGTAAGCAACCCCGATACCAGTGACTGCCGGGCAACGGCATGCCACAGTTTGGGGTCTTGTTCATCGCCCGAACCAAATAAATCGAGGGTATCGTGATGGTACGATTTTACCATGCTGGTGTTATTACCGGTAAGTACGTCGATGATGTGGTCGGTCTTGAAGCGCTCTTTTAACTCGGAGACGGCTTCCAGCATTTGCAATATAAACTCCTGTCCCTCAAATTGTTCTTTGGGATGGAGGCAGTTGTCGCAGGCTTCGCAATTATCCTGCGTATAAGTCTCTCCAAAGTAATGAAGCAGCACTTTACGACGGCACAACGACGTTTCGGCATAGGCCACCGTTTCAATCAGCAGTTGTTTACCAATCTCCTGCTCGGCCAGGGGTTTGCCCTGCATGAATTTTTCGAGCTTCTGGATGTCCTTGTAACTGTAAAAGGTGACGCATCTGCCTTCGCCGCCATCACGTCCGGCACGCCCGGTCTCCTGATAATAGCCTTCGAGGCTTTTGGGGATGTCGTAGTGGATCACCATTCTCACATCAGGCTTGTCGATACCCATGCCAAAGGCAATGGTGGCGACAATTACATCGGCTTCTTCCATCAGGAATTTATCCTGGTTTCCGGTGCGGGTGGCGGCATCCATGCCGGCATGGTAGGGCAGGGCCTTGATGCCATTTACCTGAAGGTTCTCGGCCAGCTCCTCCACTTTTTTGCGGCTGAGGCAATATACAATGGTCGATTTTCCCTGATACTCCTTCAGCAACTTAATGATTTCGCGGGTGGCATTTACCTTTGGATGAATTTCGTAGTAAAGGTTGGGGCGGTTAAACGACGATTTAAACACGCAGGCATCTAACATGCCCAGGTTTTTTTGAATGTCGTTTTGCACTTTTGGGGTAGCCGTGGCAGTAAGCGCGATGACAGGGGCATCGCCAATTTCGGAGATGATGGGTTTAATACGTCGGTATTCCGGACGGAAATCATGACCCCACTCCGAAATACAATGGGCCTCATCCACAGCATAAAACGAAATGGGCACCTGCTTCAGGAACTGGATATTCTCCTCTTTGGTTAATGATTCGGGGGCGACATAAAGCAATCGGGTTTTACCCGCTATCACATCGTCTTTTACGTTTTGGATGGCCGTTTTGGTGAGTGATGAGTTTAAAAAATGAGCTATGCTGTCGTTTTCGCTAACGTTGCGCATGGCATCTACCTGATTTTTCATCAGCGCAATAAGGGGTGAAATTACGATGGCCGTGCCATCCAAAATGAGGGACGGAAGCTGGTAGCAAAGGGATTTTCCACCTCCGGTAGGCATTAAAACAAAGGTGTCTTTTCGCGCGAGTACATTTTTGATAATATCTTCCTGATTTCCTTTAAAGGTATCAAACCCAAAATGCATTTTTAAATGGCTATTGAGGTCTATATGCTTTGTAATCATAACTATACTTGTTATCTAACTTATAAAAGTGCTGTTTTGCTATAAATCGGAGGCATGAAAAAAATCGACCGATTTCATTAAAAGCCGGTGAATCAAACAAATTTAATAGAATCTTGCGAATAATCACACCTCCTATGAGTATTCATTTTCATAAAAGGGGATTCTCACACAATTGGATAAACTAAAAAACCAGATGAAGATACAAAAAACAAAGCGGAATCCCAACTTATTTGCAAAGTGTTTTTATCTTCGCACGATGTTTGATGGTAAGCTTCAACTATACTATGGCTAAAAAGATTAAAAGTGAGATGTCGTTTTTGGAGCATCTCGAGGAACTTCGCTGGCATCTGGTACGTGCTTTTCTTTATGTATTTGTTTTCGCGGTGCTGGCTTTTGTTTTTAAGCGAATACTTTTTGATGTAATATTGTTGGGTCCCAGCAACCCCGACTTTTTCACCAATCAACTTTTGTGCCGTATTTCTGATGTTCTGAAGATGCCGGTTTTGTGTATCAATCAGGTGCAGCTTAAGATTCAGAATATTAATATGTCGGGGCAGTTTACCACCCACATCTGGATATCGTTTGTGGCAGGCATTGTAGCTGCCTTTCCGTTTATATTCTGGGAGTTTTGGCGATTCGTGCGACCGGCCTTGTATCAGAAGGAGATAAAGCACAGCAGGGGGGCAATATTTTTCGCCTCCACCCTTTTTACCCTGGGCATTTTATTTGCTTATTACATCATTTGTCCGCTGTCGGTTCATTTTTTAGGTAATTACCAGGTGAGCGATAAAGTTGAAAACATCGTGAACCTCGGCTCCTATATTTCCACCGTATCGTCTATTGTTTTGGCCGCCGGGGTGCTGTTTGAGCTACCCATCTTTATCTATTTTTTGAGTAAGGTGGGGTTGGTAACCTCCGGGGTTTTGAAAAAATACCGGAAACATGCCATCGTGGGCAACCTTTTGTTAGCGGCTGTTATTACACCGCCCGATATTATCAGCCAGATATTGGTTTGTTTGCCGTTGATTTTGCTTTACGAAGCAGGCATCATTATTGCAATAAGGGTGGAGAAAAGTAAGAAGGAAATGGACGATGGAGAATAGCAGCTTAAGACTTCACACCACCAATCTTGTAAAACGCTACCGAAACCGTACCGTGGTGAAGGGGGTATCGGTAGAACTAAAGCAGGGTGAAATAGTGGGTTTGCTGGGACCCAACGGCGCCGGCAAAACCACCACCTTTTATATGATTGTGGGGTTGATTACACCCAACAGCGGGGAGATATTTTTAAACGACGATAAGATTACCCGTGAGCCGGTGTACCGGCGTGCTCAAAAAGGGATTGGTTATCTGGCGCAGGAAGCCAGTGTTTTTAGAAAGCTGAGTGTGGAAGATAACATCAAAGCGGTTCTGGAGATGACCAATTTTGATAAAGCCTTTCAAAAAGAGCGGTTGGAGGAACTGATTGACGAATTTGGATTGGGACATGTTCGTAAGAGTTTGGGGATTCAACTATCGGGGGGCGAGCGCCGCCGTACCGAAATTGCCCGGGCCCTGGCCATTAACCCGCAGTTTATTCTTCTGGATGAGCCCTTTGCAGGTGTTGACCCCATAGCTGTTCGCGACATACAGGAGATTGTGGCCCGGTTGAAATTTAAAAATATTGGGATTCTCATTACCGATCACAATGTGCATGAAACCTTGTCGATTACCGACAGGGCTTATCTCCTGTTTGAGGGAGCCATCCTAAAGGCCGGCAGTGCCGAAGAACTGGCCGATGATCCCGATGTGCGAAGGGTGTACCTGGGGGATGATTTTGAGTTGCGTAAGCGCCGGTTTAATTAGCCGGGTGATTCTTTCTCTTAGAATAGGAAGTTTTTTAAAAAATAGCGTTCTTTGCAGCGCAATTGCGGACGTGGCGTAATTGGTAGCCGCGCCAGACTTAGGATCTGGTGCCGAAAGGCGTGGGGGTTCGAGTCCCTTCGTCCGCACAACCTTGAGAGCCTGGCGGTTACGAAAACCGTTGGGCTCTATTCTTTTCCCGGATTAAACACCCAGCACAATGCTGGCATCAATATTTAGCTTCCGGCTTATTTCACGCGCCACTTTGAGTGTGGGTTCGCTCTTGCCGTTCAGGTATTCGCTAATCCTCGAAGGGCTTACGCTCAATAAGTCAGAAAGTTTGGCCTGCGTGAGCCCCATTTCAAACATGCGAAGTCTGATAACATCATTTAAGGCAGGTTTTTCAACCGGAAAGTGCCCCTCCTCATAATCGGCTGCCAACTCCGAGAGCAAATCAAGCTCAATAAAATCCTTGTTATCCTGGGGCGTGTGGTTATCAACTATCTTTAAAAGTTCCTCTATCCTTTTGCAGGTAGCATCGTATTGGGTTTTAGTTTTTATAGTTCCCATATCATTAAATGTTTGAACTCTCTATTTTATCGTATTCGTTGTGTGTGCCAATAAATCTGATGTAAACCTTTTTAGAAGCAAAAATAATTATCGCCACCAATCTGTATGTGTTTCCGTGAATGTTGAATACAAACCGGTTGTTGCCCACACCGTCTGCGCTGTTGAAGGTTTTCCTAATATCTGCAAAACATTCCCACTGACTTTTCCTGGTTTTTTGATACCACTCTCGTAGGGCCGTATCCGAATGGGGATAGCGGGATATAAAATCTTTGATTTTTAAAAAGGATACAATCCTCATGCCAGCACCGTTTGTTACAAAAGTAAGAATTTAATTTTGTTTTTCAAATCATGATTAAGACTAACCACAGATTCCTTCTGAATATCAAAGTCAATGTTTGGCAGGTTGTAATCGCTTCATTATCTTTGCGGTCGTTTTTGCACAGTGAAAATACACCCATTTAGCCCTTAAATCAGTCGTCTCCCCCGGGGGGGAGCGGGGGGCCATAAACCAGTAACAGATGAACGTAACCAAGGAACAAGTTGATGATTTGAATGCCATTATCCGAATCGACATGCAAAACGAGGACTATGAGCCCCGTGTAAATGAAGTGTTGAAAGATTACCGGAAAAAGGTGAATATGCCCGGATTTCGCCCCGGCAAGGTGCCCGCAGGTCTTGTAAAAAGGATGTACGGAAAGGCCATCCTCATTGATGAGATTAACAAGTTGGTGTCTGAATCACTTTCGGATTACATCGCCGACAATGAATTGAATATTTTAGGCGAGCCGTTGCCTTCGGAGACACAAAAAACCATCGACTTTGATGAGGACAACCACTTTGAGTTTGCTTTTGATGTGGCCCTGGCGCCCCGGGTGGAAGTGAATCTGTCCAAACGGTTAACCCTGCCTCTTTATGAGATAGCCATCACGGACGACATGATAGATGGTCATAAAAAGAACCTTACCAGCCGGTTTGGTAAAATCGAGCCACGCGAAGTGGTGACCGAAAAAACTATGCTTAAAGTCGACCTGGTGCAGCTCGACCAGGAGGGAAATCCTCTTGAGGAAGGCATCGTAGCCAACGACTCGACAATGTCCATGTCCGTGCTGAAGGATGAAGCACTCGAGGAGAAATTTATCGGCTCAAAAGTGGGGGATACCATCGTATTTGATCCCAAAAAAGCATTTCCCAACGATACCGAGTTGTCGTATCTTCTGAAAATTGATAAAGAGCAGGCGGAGCAATTGGGGGGTGATTTTTTATGCACCATAAAAGAGATCACCGAATATGTGGACCCGGAGCTGAATCAGGAAATGTACGATCAGATTTTTGGCCCGGGTGTGGTAGCCAACGAAGAGGAGTTTACCCAAAAGGTGAAGGAGGATATTAATAGAACCTTTGGCATGGAGAGCGATTATCAGTTTGCCCGGGATGCCAGGGAAAAATTGATGGATAAGACCGAATTGCAACTGCCCGAAGCATTTTTAAGACGTTGGCTTAAAGCTACCAATAAACGGGAGGAGCAGATAAACGATGAGCAGCTTGAAAAGGAGATGCCCGGTTTTTTGAAAGATTTGAAGTGGCAATTGATACGCAATGAGATTATAAAATCCAATGAGCTGAAGATTGAAAATGAGGATGTGGTTAACTTTGCACGTAAAGCGGCACGCCTGCAGTTTATGCAGTATGGGCTTAACAATGTGCCCGACGAATACATCGACAACTATGCCGCCGACATGCTGAAGAAAGAAGAGAATCAGCGCAATTATGCCGAAGGTGCCATAAACGATAAAGTAATGGAATTTATAAAAGGAGCTGTTAAGCTTGATTCCAAAGAAGTTTCTCGCGAAGAGTTTAATAAGCTTTATGAGGAAAATTAAAAACACAGATTATTTGCTAACTTAGCAGGTTGTAAGAATTAAAATATACAGTTATGATCGATCCCAAAGATTTTCGCAAATATGCTACCCGTCACGTGGGTATCAGCAGTATGGTACTCGACAAATACGCTTCCTTGAGCAACAGCTATATTTCGCCCACTATTATAGAGGAGCGTCAGTTGAACATTGCTTCCATGGATGTTTTCTCGCGATTAATGATGGACCGCATTATATTTTTAGGATTGCCCATCGACGACTACGTGGCCAACATCATTCAGGCTCAGTTGCTCTACCTCGAGTCGTCTGATCCTTCTAAAGATATCTCCATTTACTTTAATACACCGGGAGGCTCGGTGCATGCCGGATTGGGCATTTACGACACCATGCAGTTTATTACATCCGATATTGCCACCATTTGTACCGGCATGGCCGCCTCAATGGGCGCCGTGTTGCTTACCGCCGGCACCAAGGGTAAACGGTCGGCGCTCAGGCACTCCCGCATCATGATTCATCAGCCTATGGGAGGCGCTCAGGGCCCCGCGTCCGACATTGAGATTACCGCCCGTGAAATTTTGAAACTCAGGAAGGAGCTCTATACCATTATTGCCGAACACAGTGGCAACACCTATAAAAAAGTTGAAAAAGACTCCGACCGCGACTATTGGATGACCTCCGAAGAAGCCAAGGCTTACGGTATGATTGACGAGGTGTTGGTGCGTAATAAAAAAGAGAAATAGCCACAATAAAGAATGAAGAAAACTATTATGGATAAATGCTCCTTTTGCGGACGAAGCCGGAAAGACACCAGTCTCCTGGTAGCAGGAATTTCGGGTCATATCTGCGACAGTTGTATTGAGCAGGCACATCTCATCCTGGAAGAAGAGGCAAAGAAGAAAAACTCTTTCGATGTGGGCGGCATCCGTTTGCTCAAGCCATTGGAGATAAAAGCTTTTCTCGACCAGTATGTGATTGGCCAGGATGAAGCCAAAAAGTATCTTTCGGTATCGGTTTACAACCACTATAAACGGTTGATGCAGAAAGACCATGGTGACGAGGTGGAGATTGAAAAATCGAATATTATACTGGTGGGTGAAACCGGGACCGGCAAAACCCTTTTGGCCCGCACCATTGCCCGCATGTTGCACGTTCCCTTTACCATTGTGGATGCCACCGTTCTCACCGAAGCCGGCTACGTGGGTGAAGATATTGAGAGCATCTTAACCCGTCTGCTTCAAGCTGCCGATTACAATGTGGAAGCCGCCGAAAAAGGGATTGTGTTTATCGACGAGATTGACAAAATAGCCCGTAAGAGCGACAACCCTTCCATCACACGCGACGTGTCGGGCGAAGGTGTACAGCAGGGATTGCTGAAATTGCTGGAAGGTGCCGTGGTAAATGTGCCGCCGCAGGGCGGGCGCAAACACCCCGACCAGAAGATGATTCCCGTGGATACCAAAAATATTTTATTTGTCTGTGGTGGCGCTTTCGACGGCATTGAGCGTAAAATTGCCCATCGTCTTAACACCAAAGTGGTGGGCTACTCGGCCAGCAAAACCAAGGAGCAGATCGATGTGGACAACCTGCTTCAATATGTGGCTCCTCAGGATTTAAAAGCTTTTGGTCTGATTCCCGAAATCATTGGCCGGCTGCCCATACTCACCTATCTGAATCCTCTGGACAGGAATATTTTAAGAAGAATACTTGTGGAGCCCAAAAATGCCATCGTAAAGCAATACAAAAAGCTTTTTTCGATTGATGGTACCCACCTTGAGTTCGACGAAGATGTGCTGGACTATGTGGTGGACAAAGCCATTGAATTTAAACTGGGCGCCCGCGGTTTGCGTTCAATATGTGAAACCATTATGATGGATACCATGTTTGATGCGCCTTCTAAAAAGCAGAAAAACATTAGAGTTACCCTCAACTACGCGTCACAAAAAATTGAGAAGGCTAATGTGCAGAGGCTTAAAGCCAGTTAGACAGCTTTCAGGCTCATATCCAGGCTTTTAATATGATGAGTTAATGCCCCCACCGAAATATAGTCCACGCCGCATTCGGCGTAAGCGCGTAAGGTTTCCATGGTGATGGCGCCCGATGATTCGGTTTCGTAACGGCCATCGATAAGCTTAACGGCCTGGCGGGTTGTGGCGGTGTCGAAATTGTCGAGCATGATGCGATGCACTCCGCCCACCTTAAGAACCTGCTGCAGCTCATCCAGGCTTCTTACTTCAATTTCAATTTTGAGGTCTTTCCCCGTATCTTTCAGATATTTGTGCGTGGCGTTGATGGCTTTTTCTATGCCTCCGGCAAAATCCACATGGTTGTCCTTCAGCATCACCATATCGTAAAGCCCCATGCGGTGGTTTTCGCCGCCGCCAATTTTCACCGCCTCCTTTTCCAGAAAACGCATACCCGGCGTTGTTTTTCGCGTATCTAATATTTTGGTGTGTAAACCTTCCACCAGCTTTACATATTCACGCGTGCGGGTGGCAATGCCACTCATGCGCTGCATAATATTGAGTACCAACCGCTCAGCTTTAAGCAGCGTTAAAACCTTTCCTTCCACGGTAAAGGCCACATCCCCGGGGTTCACCCATGCACCATCCTGTAGTATGGGTTTAATAATGATATTGGGTTCCAGGTGACGAAATACTTTAAACGCCACCTCACTGCCCGCCAAAACTCCGGGCTCCTTAATGAGTAGCTGCACTTTTCCGATGGCTTCGGCGGGGATGCACGACAACGAGGAGTGGTCGCCATCGCCTACATCTTCGTTCAAAGCGCGTATTATAAAGTCGTTGGTAGAAGTGTTACTCATCCTGCTTTTCAATTCTTATTTGATGAATTAATATTTCATTGGCGCCTCCACTTTCACTCTTAATGAGAAAATAAACGCGGTATTGTCCTTGCCGGCAGTTGTAGCGGCCAATGGCAAAGGTAGAGTTCTCGCGGGCACCCTGGTGAAGCACCTGGAAGGAGAGTACCCGATGCTCTTCAAAAAAATCTTTGATAATAAACCGGGCCTGCTCTTTACTAAAGATGCCCGACTTTCCCGGGAGCAGCAGCTCAATTCTATTGTTTAAATAGCGGCTGAGCTCGCCGGCATCTCCTTTTTGCATAGCTTCTATAACCTCGACGGGAAGTGAAGGGCTCTTTGCGGTTTGCCCCTGCACAAATGTCAGTGGCAGCCAGGCGAACAACAGCATAAGGATTGAAACTTTTTTTAAGGCATTCATTTCTATTGGGTTTTTTAAGGCAAAGCCTCTATTTAATTGGTTTTTAAGGTAAAAATTTCTTTTTTTTGCAGCCAATTGGAAATGCTTGCAAAAACTAAACCAGAAATAAAAACGTTAATTTCTCGACCTGCAGAAATTCCTTTTACACTACAAATATACGAAATGAAAGTACTTTTAGTTATGGTGGGAAAAACTTCCCGGGGATGGCTGCAAAAAGGGGTGGATGAATATATCGGCCGTTTGAAGCATTATCTCCCATTGGAAGTGATGGTTTTACCCGATGTTAAAAATGCTAAAAACAGAAGCACCGATGCCCTGAAGTTGCAGGAAGGAGCGCTTATTTTAAAAACTTTAATGCCTGCCGATACAGTGGTTTTGTTGGATGAGTCAGGGCAATCCTATTCGTCCGTTGACTTTTCGCGGTTCGTAGAGAAGCAAATGTTGGAGGCTACCCGCAGGTTGGTGTTTGTAACAGGGGGTGCTTATGGCTTTTCGGAGGAGGTATATGCGCGGGGCCGGTTTAAACTGTCGTTGTCGGCCATGACCTTTTCGCATCAAATGGTACGTTTAATATTTGCCGAGCAACTTTACCGGGCCATGACCATCCTAAAAGGAGAACCGTATCATCACGGCTGATAATTAGCACGGTTATTGTTACTTTAGTGGCTTAATCAGGTATCACTATGACCAATAAAAAATCGTGGTGGGTTTTTTTGGCGTTGTTTCTGGCAGCGATGGCAGGAGGCTGGTTGATGGAGACTCTCTTTCCTGAAAAAGCTTCCAGGGAGATCAATATCGCGCAGTTGGAGAAGGACATTCAAAGGCATCAAATTTCACTCAATGAGATGTTGAAGTCTTTCCCGGGTGAGGCATTAAGAACGGAAGCGTCCACCTGGGCGGCCATGGATTCGTTGTACGGAAACAGCAATAATATCCTGTTGGTATATCGTGGAAATCATTTGGTGGCCTGGTCCAGTCAAACGGTCCCAATCAGCCAGGTGCACACCATATTTTTTAATCAGCCGGTACTCAAACTCGAAAACGGCTGGTATCTTCTTCAAAAGATTAAAAAAGGACCCTATTTTCTGGTCGGTCTTTCGCTCATCAAGCGGGATTATCCTTACGAAAACAAATTTTTAATCAATAACTCGTCACTCTCCCCCGAACTCCGGCCCGGCGTGGATTTGTCACGGGAGCAGCAGCCGGGTTACAAAGCGGTTTTTGGTCTCGAAGGGGAGTATCTTTTCTCGGTGAGTGCGCTTTCCGTTCCTACGCCTGTACCCGGAGAAAATGCTCTGAGTCTCATGGCCTATCTGGTGGCACTTATTTCTCTCTGGCTGTTGCTGCACCAATGGATGAAGAGACAGTATGTCCGGGGTTGGTCAAACGTTTATATTCTTTTCAGCGCGGGGCTGTTTTCAGTGGTTTATCTTTTTGTTTTCTGGCATCATCAAATGGCTCTTTTGGGGCGTACGGGTATTTTTTCACCACTTCATTTTGCCATGTCGGAGCAATTGCCCTCATTGGGGGCTCTGTTTTTACTGGCTTTTTTGTTTGTGCTAATCGTTTACTGGCTTTTCAGGTTTTTTAAGATGCCCCGTTTCATCACGGCTCGCAATTCGTTGTCCATAGTGATGGGCGGCTTGTTTTTGGGCCTTTATATGTTGGTGCAGGGGTGGCTGCTTTTTGTGGTTGGTCTGATATACAGGCTGGTAGAGCATTCATCGGGTCCTTCGGTATTTTTTAAAGTATTGGAACTTAATCCGGTGGCCATTGTAAAGGTGGCTGTTATCGGCCTGTTGCTTTTTTCGTTTGTTTTGCTTGCCGAGAAATCCGTTCGTCTTTTTTTGAACCGCCTCTCCAGGTTGTGGCTGGTTTTTTGGGTGTTGCTCGCTACATTAATCATGGTGCTGGTGGTAGGATCAACAGGTTACGGAGCCAGTGACTGGTCACTTATTTTTGCCGGGTTAATTGGTATCTTACTGGTACTTACGCGTCGCAATCCCGGTGGAAAGCATCTGTACAGTACTTTTATCTGGCTGGTAGGTTTATTTGCCGTCTTTTCCGGTTCCGTGCTTATCAATCTTACCATCCATAAGGAGGAGATGAATCGCGAACTTCTGGTGGAAAATTTATCCTTTCAACTGCTTAGAGAAGTGGACCCTGTGGCGGAGATGTATCTCAACGATATCGAGGAGCGGATTTTGCGCGATGTTACCATTCGGCAGCAACTGGCCCAACCCGAAGTAAACCAGGCGGCCCTGCGGAATCATCTGCTTAAATACTATTTTTATGGTTATTGGGGGCGCTATGATGTGCAGATTGTTCCCTGCTGGCCCCAGGGTAACGTGTTGGTGGAAGAGACCGGAGAGATGCACAATTGCTATCACTATTTTTTTGAGAACATTCAGGAATATGGTCATCTGATCGACGAGAACAGCCATTTCTACTTTTTGGACAACGATAACGGGCGGGTCTCCTATTTGGGCGTTTATCGGTTTTTTGCGGGACATAGTCTTGAAACTACTCTTTTTATTGAGCTCAACTCGAAACCCTTTTTCGAGGGGTTGGGCTACCCCGAATTGCTGCTCAGCGGGCGCGAGCAGGAACGGTTAAATTTGTTTTCGGACTATTCGTATGCCAAATATGTGGATGGCAACCTGGTGAAACGCTCGGGAAGCTACAATTATATGGGGAAGTTGCGACAAACGCAGTTGGGAAACCAGAGGAAAACATTCGTAAAAGAGGCAGGTTATTCGCATTTGATGTTTCGACCCGAACCCGATACGGTGGTGATTTTGAGTCGTGAGGATATGAAGCTGGCAGACGTGTTTATTGCACTCTCTATCCTTTTTATTCTTTTTTTCGTTCTGGGCCTTCTGCTGGTGGGTTTTATGCGACTCCCACATCTTTCTTTCAGGGTTCAGTTTACCATACAAAAACGTATTCAGATAGCCTTTGTGGTGCTTCTGCTGGTTCTTTTATCGGTAGTGGCGCTGGGGACGGTTTTCTACACGGTTAACCAGTTCAAAAACAGGCACAACGAACTTTTAGATGAAAAGGTGAAGTCGGTGTTGCTGGAGATGGAATCTAAAATAGGTCTGGAGGGCCCGCTAAATGCAAGCATGAGCGATTTTTTGACCTACCATCTGCAAACCATATCCAACATTTTTTTCTGTGATGTAAACCTCTTTACTCCCGATGGGATGTTACTGGCCTCGTCTCGCCCCGAACTTTTTGAAAAGGGGCTGGTGGGAAATCAGATAAACCCTCAGGCTTTTTATAACCTGGCATTTAAAAATAAGGGTCGCTTTTTGGGTCAGGAGTCCATTGGTAATTTAAAGTACACCTCCTTTTACATGCCATTTTTTAGCCGTAACGATGTTTTATTAGGGTATGTAAATGTGCCTTACTTTGTAGCGAACAATGAGCTTCGCGAGGAGGTTTCGTCGGTAATTGTAACCGTGGTTAACTTTTACCTGCTCTTTTCGTTTGTAGTAATCGGCCTGGCTGTGTTTCTGGCGCGCCAGATTACCCGGCCACTCCTGGTGATTCAGAGTAAGCTGGCCGAAGTTAAAATTGACCGGTTCAACGAAAAGATCGACTATCAGGGGGCCGATGAGATTGGTGGTCTGGTGGCTGAGTACAATCGTATGGTAGATGAATTAAGCGAGAGTGCCAAAAAACTGGCTCAAACCGAGCGGGAGTTGGCGTGGCGCGAGATGGCCCGCCAGATTGCCCATGAAATAAAAAACCCGCTCACGCCCATGAAGCTCAGCATACAGTACCTGCAGCGCGCCTGGAACGATCAGGTTCCCGATTTCGATGATTTTCTTAAAAGAGTGACCAATACATTAATCGAGCAGATTGAGAAGCTCTCATCCATTGCCCGCGAATTTAGTAATTTTGCTAAAATGCCTGCCGCCCGGCGCGAAGCGGTGGATATATTGGATAAAATCCGCATAAGCACCACCCTGTTCGAGAATGTAAGCCACGTTAACATTATAACCCGGTTTAACCATCACGAAAAAATTATTGTGAATGCCGACGGTGAACAGTTGCTGGGCGTGTTCAATAATTTAATAAACAACGCCATTCAAGCCATTCCTGCCGATAAAAAAGGAGAGGTAGTGATCTCCGCCGAAACAGACTCCCAACAGGTTTTGATTAAAATTAGTGACAATGGCAAAGGCATCCCCAGGGAAAATTACCCCAATATGTTTGTTCCCAATTTCACCACCAAAACCAGCGGCACCGGCTTGGGGCTGGCCATCGTAAAAAGTGCCGTGGAGAGCCTGGGGGGCAGTGTTTGGTTTGAGTCCACCACGGGTGAAGGCACCACCTTTTTTATTCAGCTTCCGGTGGTCTCCCAATCCTGATCGTACACCACGCGTGTTTCGGCCCACTCGTCGGCGAGGCGAACCTTGCGGGTAATTAAAAACCAAAGGTCTACTATATTCAATCCGGGTATGATGGCCACCAGGCCTCTGATTACCGACTTTTCGGCTTCCCCCGACATAGAAGCATGATGGGGCAGGATGATGACCCGCAGGTTAAATATTTTTTTGCCAAAACTCTGGCCATTTAAAAATGGAAGAGCGTCTTTGGTTAAATGGTAAATGAGGCCAATCATCCAGCCAATACGCGGAAAGAAGCAAAGACCTGCTACAATCACCAGATCAACCACACCGGCCAATAATCGTTCCGAAAGCAATACCTTTTCCCACAATAAGGGGGGTTGTTTTTTGAAAATTGTCATTTATAAATTCTGTTTTTTCTGCCATAATGCCTTTCTACCATAATGCCGCACCGCTGGTGCTGTTTTTCCGTCTTCCATCTTCCATCTCTTCTCCCCACTTCCCGCTCCCCGCTCCCCACTCCCCGCTTCGAGCTTCCAGCTTCCAACTTCGAGCTCTTCGCTTCCCGCTCCCTCACCCAATATCCTCAATTTTTATCAAATTGTTGAGGATGGCGTAAACGGTAAGCCCCGAAACTGTTTTAATCTGCAATTTGCGGGTAATGTTTTTCCGATGCGAAATCACTGTATGCGCACTGATAAATAAGCGGGCTGCAATTTCCTTGTTGGTATAACCCAGCGCCACGTTAGTCAGGATGAGTTTCTCTCTGGGGGTTAGCTCTTCAGCCTCTTCGGATGTTTTTGGTTCTTTTTCAAACAGTTGCAGATGCTCCGCTAATTTTTCAGAAAGAGTAGCTTTATCGTCAAAAATGGAGATTTGTTCCAAATCAGTATTCCCTGCCTGGGAGTCATGAGCAATTGTAATAATACTTCGGCGCTGCATGAATGGACGCACCTGCTGAATCGAAAGAGAAGGGAAGGGTGATTTTAAAATTAAGATATCAGGCTTAAACGCCTTGAGTTTGAGCAAAACTTCTTCCGCCTCTGCGGCGGTTTCAATTTCAGCCACACCCTCCAGTTGATTGAGCAAAGCCACCAACCCTTTTCGTATCAAATACACCGTTTCTGCAATTAATACCTTTGCCATATGCTGCTATTGCTGGGGAAACTTCCGGTGAAACTCATCCTCCAGTTTAAGAACCTGGGGTAAAAGCACTTTTTCTTCCAATAAGGTGTGGTCTTCCAGGTCCTTTCCCATTCTGAAAATCTCTATTAATAAATTGGTAAAAGCACAATTGTTGGACGGGGGTGACATGTATTTTAGCATGATGTTTCTCAAGTCGGACAGTTTTTCTTCAATATCGCTGTGTTCTTCCAAAAAATTACGGATGGAGTATTGTTGCGACAATTTTATAAATTCCTGCGTAGGCTCATCCAATCCAAGGTTTTCATCCAGTTGAAGAATGTAAGGGAACACCTTTTGTTCTTCCATGTTAATGTGTACGGTGAACTCGGAAATGTACTCCCTGAAAAACTTCAACAGCAGTTGCATCTTACTTCCAATGGCCGCTTCGTTGTTCTCCAGCTGAATTATTTCCGATTCGATTCGGGGTATCTGGTAATCTATGTAGCACGAATGGGTGCTTCTTAAATAGCGAATAATCCCCTTTACAGGATGGTGCATAAGGGTTTCGCCCGGCATAGAATCCCGATTGTGAAACCAACGCACCAGGTTCAGGAAGAAATCAATGTCTATATCCTCCTCGTTACATACCGTCTCAATGCTTTTTTCCTTAAAGCCAAAAGGTATTTTTAATCGTTGAATCACGGCAAGCAGCTCAAAATCGTATTGAATCAGCTCAGCCATTTTCATAGAGGGATATATCTGCATGGCTTTTATTTTTTTCTGAAAAATATATTTATCGGAACACCACGGAAATCCCATTGTTTGCGTATTTTATTTTCGATGAACCGCTTGTAAGGCTCTTTTACATATTGCGGCAAATTGCAAAACAAGGCAAACGAGGGAGTCGAGGAGGGAAGCTGTGTCACATATTTTACTTTAATGTATTTTCCTTTGATGGCCGGTGGCGGATTGTGCTCAATTACCGGGAGCATGAATTCGTTAAGATGCGAGGTGCTGATGCGGCGCGATTTATTCTCATATACTTTCACGGCTTCTTCAAGTACTTTAAAAATTCGTTGTTTTTCGGTGGCAGAGGTAAAAACAATAGGATAATCGGTGTAAGGTGAGGTTTTGGAGCGCACCTGAGCTTCAAATGTTTTGGCTGTGTGATGGTCCTTTTCAATCAGGTCCCATTTATTCACCAACACCACTACCCCTTTTCTGTTACGCTCAATCAGGTTAAATATTTTCTGATCCTGGCCCTCAAATCCACGCGTGGCATCTATCATCAGTAAGCAAACATCCGAATTTTCAATGGCGCGGATGGCGCGCATTACCGAGTAAAATTCCAGGTCTTCGTGCACTTTGGTTTTTTTTCGAATACCTGCTGTATCTATCAGGAAAAAGTCGTGTCCAAATTTATTGTAACGGGTATGAATGCTGTCGCGCGTAGTACCCGATATGGTGGTGACAATGTTTCGCTCCTCACCAATTAACGCATTTATTAAAGATGATTTTCCTGCATTTGGACGCCCCACAACCGTAAACCGGGGTAACTCCCCGTCGTCCTCCGAAGGATTTTCTCCGGGCAGAAGTGTCACCAGATGGTCCAGCATTTCGCCGGTACCCGCCCCGTTGATGGCCGATACGGGGAATAAATCACTAAGTCCCATGCTGTAAAAATAGGATGCTTCGGGTATGCGATCGTTGGTATCTACTTTATTCACAGCCAGGACCACATTCTTGGCCCTCTTGCGCAGTAAATCTGCCACAGCGGCATCGTAATCGGTGATGCCGGTAGATACATCCACCACGAACAAAATAACATCGGCCTCTTCAATGGCTATAAGTACCTGCCTGCGAATCGCTTCTTGAAATTCGTCCTCCGAGTTGGTGGCATAGCCACCCGTGTCTATCACCGAAAATTCAACCCCATTCCAAACCGATTTTCCATAAATACGGTCACGGGTCACCCCGCTGGTTTCATCTACAATGGCCTGGCGCGATTCGGTAAGTCGGTTAAACAGGGTAGATTTGCCCACGTTGGGGCGGCCTACAATGGCCACAATATTACTCATTGGTTGTTTTTTTGTTGCAAGGTTCTATTTTTGTTCGTAACCAAAGTTGCGCAATATATTCTCTTTGTCGCGCCAGTCCTTGGTTACCTTCACATAGAGTTCAAGAAACACCTTCTGATCCAGAAATGTTTCAATCTCTTTTCGGGCTTGTGTGCCCAGTTTTTTTAAGGCCAGACCTTTATGTCCGATGATAATGCCTTTCTGTGATTCGCGAGCCACGTGAATGATGCATCTTATGTGTTTGCGGTTGGCCTGCTCTTTAAAGCTTTCCACTTCCACTTCTACCGAGTAGGGTATCTCCTTTTGATAGTAGAGCAGTATTTTTTCACGGATAATCTCCGAAATAAAGAAACGCTGCGGTTTATCGGTTAAAGCATCTTTGGCGTAGTAAGGCGGCGATTCGGGCAGTAACTCAATTATACGACTTAAAATACTTTGAATGTTGAAGTTATGCAATGCCGATACAGGAAATATCTCCGCATTGGGCAACTCTTTCCGCCAATAGTCGGTCATTTCCTCCAACTCTTTTTGCTGTATCAGATCAATTTTGTTTATAACCAACAAAACAGGTGCCTCGCCCGCTTTTACCATCTTCAGAAATTCATCGTTTTTATCGGGCTTTTCCACAGTGTCGGTGATGTAGAGGATAATGTCTGCATCGGTTAAAGCCGACTTTGAGAATTTCAACATCGACTCCTGGAGCTTATACCTGGGTTTTAAAACACCCGGGGTATCCGAAAACACAATCTGATATTCTTCTGTATTTACGATGCCAAATATGCGGTGACGTGTGGTTTGTGCTTTTGAAGTGATAATCGACAAACGCTCACCAATCAGTTTGTTAGATAGGGTTGATTTGCCCACGTTGGGATTTCCTACAATGTTTACAAATCCTGCTTTGTGCGTCATAATCTCCTTTAATTGAATTTCCTGCAAAGGTACAATAACCCCCCTTAAAATTCGCTATTCCCCACAAAAACCCTCTTCAAAAGAGGTTTACCCTGGATTTTTTTCTCTCAACAAATCAGGTAGAAACAAGGCATGCCTTGTCTCTACAATATCACGATGCAAAAAAAATTACCAATATGTTTGCGGGGCATTATCAAATATCTATCTTTGCAGCCGCTTTTCCAAAGGGAATTGCGATAACAGCGGATAAAACGGATGGGTTTGCGTAATAATTTGCGTGTTGCATTTGCATTGTATTGTGCATTGCATTGTAGAGACAAGGCATGCCTTGTCCCTACGGTATCAAAATCTACGTAATCAAAACATTGTCAAAACTCTATCAAACCACACGCTACCACGCCCACGTTGTTGTTTAAAACAGCCGGATGCAAATAAACACCAAAAGCAAAAAACATTTTGCCCAGGGATAAAAAAGCATTATCTTTGTATCCGTTTTTCCACAAAGCCACCGGTTAATCCGGTACAATTTCAGTGGTGCATCGGCGCTGCTTGAAACAAGGCGAAACGTTCTTTGAAAATATTGGTGCAAAACCTAAAAAACAAGGTAAAAAAAAGAATACGTCAATCCTATCGTAGAGACAATTCATGAATTGTCT